>JACCDX010782193.1_pt1 | contig 12318 bp, 12 predicted proteins | sample 7449681 | NCBI WGS metagenome assembly JACCDX01 (sample SAMN15323450, study PRJNA562643) | freshwater metagenome | isolation source: river surface water | place: USA:Blue River Watershed | collected 2017-08-18
CCGACGAACCCGGCACGGGGTCTGTGGTAGAAGCTCAGGAAGCACCGGCTATCGAAGCGGCACCCGCCGGCATTGAACGTTTCAACGAAGGCACCAATTTTTATAACGTGATCGCGATTCCGCCGGGTGCCGAGACCCTTTACCTGAGTGGCGCGGGAGCCAACCCCAAAGAGGACGGCAGCTGGGGAACCATGGAAGAGCAGGCCATTCAGATTTTCGAGACCTTCCAAGCCACGCTGGAGGGTATGGGCTGGTCACTTGAGGACATCGTTCAGGTGCGCGTGTTCGCGGTCGCGAGCCCGGATGGGTCATTGGATTTCGAGGGTTTCAACACGGGCTATCGCCGCTTTTTTGGATCAGACATCAATCCGATGAAGCCAGTGCGCTCGTTCGTGCAGGTGGCAGCGTTGGTGCGGGAAGGATGGCTGGTGGAAGTGGAAATCCGGGCCGCGCGCATGCCGAAGTAGCGGCAGGCTTGCGAAGATGATTTCAATTCTGTGGTTACACAGCCCTTTGGGGGAGAAAGAAAGCATCGCAACTTTCTCCCCTTTTTTTTACAAACTTACTTGATCTGAGCCAGCAGCTCGCGATGCTGCTGCGGTGAGAGTCTCGGGCCAAACTGGGAGACGACTTTCGAGGAGGCCAGACTTGCGAGCCGCCCGGCTGTCGCAAAATCCATTCCCTGGGTGATGGCAAAGAGAAATGCGCCAGAGAACATGTCGCCAGCGCCGTTGGTGTCCACTGCCTTGACGGCGTGAGGTGCCACGTCGATGTATTGCTTGCCATCGAACAACAGGGCTCCACGTGCCCCGCGTGTCACGGCAAACTGTGCAGCCTTTTGTTCGAGCGCCTTGCAGGCCTCCTCCAGAGTGTCCTTGCCTGACCACAGCATTGCTTCTTTCTCGTTACAGAACAGCAGGTCCACGCCGTCCCCGATGAATTCGTTGATGCCGTCGCGGAAGTATTCCACCATCGCCGGATCGGAGAAGGTCAGTGCGAACTTCACGCCCTGCTCTCTGGCGTGCTCCTTTAACTCCAGTACTGCTGCACGGGCGCTGGGTGAGGTGACCAGGTAGCCCTCTACGTAGGCGTACTCGGACAGCCGAATCGCGTCGTAGTCCAGCTCCTCTACAGATACGAGTTGGGAGATGCCGAGCGAGGTCAGCATGGTGCGCTCCGCGTCCGGCGTGACCATGACCACGCAGCGGCCCGTGACGCCGTGTTCGAGAGAGCTCGACAGGTTGGTGCTGATGTTCTGGCTGCCCAGCTCCTTGACGTAAAAGTGTCCGGTCTCGTCATTCGCCACTTTGCAGGAAAAGAACACGCTGCCGCCGAACTGGCTGAGCGCATACATGGAGTTGGCTGCCGAGCCGCCGCCTGCACGCTTTTTCAAACCGTAACGCTGGGTCAGCAGCGTCACCAGTTCTTGTTGTTTGTCTGCGTCGATCAGCGTCATGAAACCCTTCTCGATGCCTGCATCGACGAAGAACTGATCTTCCACTTCGAACTCTTTGTCCACCAGCGCATTGCCGATGCCGTAAACGTCGTACTTTTGCATGAATCGTTCAGTCCTGTGCGTATTGTGAGCGGGGATATTCAGAGCGTCGCGAAAGCTTTCTCTGCGGCGTCCAGCGTCAATTGAATCTCTTCCTCACCGTGCGCTGCTGACACGAAGCCAGCCTCGAATGCGGAAGGCGCCAGATAGACGCCATTGTTCAGCATGCTGTGGAAGTACTTGCGGAAGCGCGGTACGTCGCAGGCCATGACTTGGTCGAAGGTGCTGACCTGTTTCTCGTTGGTGAAGAAACAACCGAACATGCCACCGACCTGATTGGTGGTGAAGGGAATCTTCGCGGCGTCGGCGCGCTCCTGCAGTCCAGCCATCAAGGCGCTGGCACGCTGCGACAGTTGAGTATAAAAGTCCGGTCTCTGAATCTCGGTCAGCATGGCCATGCCAGCGGCGACTGCCAGTGGGCTGCCCGCCAGGGTGCCAGCCTGATAAACCGGGCCCATCGGTGCAATCATTTCCATGATCTCGCGACGTCCACCAAAGGCGCCGACCGGCAGACCACCGCCGATGACCTTGCCGAGTGTCGTCAGGTCTGGTGTGACGCCATAGACGGCTTGTGCGCCACCGAGTGCGACGCGGAAACCGCTCATGACTTCGTCGAATATCAGTACGCTGCCGTATTGAGTACACACATCGCGCAGAGCCTGAAGATAGCCCGGGATTGGCGGAACGCAGTTCATGTTGCCTGCCACTGGTTCGACGATGATGCATGCAATCTCGTGGCCATTGCTGGCAAAGAGTTTCTCCAGCGCATCGATATCGTTGTAGGGCAGCACATAGGTAAGATCGGTATAGGCTTTCGGCACGCCGAGAGAGTCCGGTTCGCTGAGTGTGAGTGCGCCAGAGCCCGCCTTCACCAGCAGCCCGTCGACGTGACCGTGGTAGCAGCCTTCAAACTTGACGATCTTGTCGCGACGCGTGAAGCCCCTCGCCACACGAACCGCGCTCATGGTGGCCTCGGTGCCGGAGGTGACGAGGCGGACGCGTTCAATCGACGGTACCAGTTCGCAGATAGTGCGAGCGATAGTGATCTCTGCTTCGGTTGAAGCGCCATAGCCCAGGCCGTGAGTCAGCTGCTCCTGCAGTGCTTTGATGACAGCCGGGTGTTTGTGTCCGAGAATCAAAGGACCCCAGGCGCCCACGTAGTCGATGTACCGATTGTTGTCTTCGTCGATCAGCCAGGCACCCTCGCCGCCTTGAAAGAACAGCGGGTTGCCACCCACTCCTCGGAATGCACGCACGGGGGAGTTCACGCCGCCGGGAATGTAACGCTTGGCTTCCTCAAACAGTTGAGCCGAGCGGCGGACTTGTTTCTCTGAATTGCTTTCACTCGCAGACATTTTTTCCTCGATGCTATCGATTGTTCGGGGGTGCAATGGATGGTTGGAATAGTGAGTTCAGTTGCCGGACCCGAGCAGAAACATCAGGGAGGGCGAACACATAATGAATGACGGCCAGTATGTCGGCGCCGGCCTCTATCAATGTGGCGCCATTTTCGGCGTTGATGCCTCCGATTGCAACAATCGGCAGCCGCAGCATTGCCCGCGCCTGACGGAGGTCGTCAATTGTCGCCGGGGGAGCGAGGGGCTTGGTGCTCGATGGAAAGAAGCGTCCGAAGGCGACGTAGGATGCTCCCTGCGCTTCGGCTTCCCGAGCCAACATAAGGTTGTTGTGACAAGTGATGCCGATAACGGCCGAGTCCCCGAGGCGCTGGCGTGCGGCGAGCAATCTGGCATCCCCTTGCCCGAGATGGACGCCCTGCGCCCCCACTTCCAGACAGAGGTCGACATCATCATTGATCAGAAAAGGCGTCCGGAATTTCTCGCATAGTGTCTTGATGGACTGGCACTGTGTCACGCGCTCGGCCCATGGCGAGTGCTTGTTGCGGTACTGCAGAAGGCTCAGGCCTGCCTCCAGCGCCGCTTCCACGCGCTCGCACAGCAGATCCCCGGTGAGCAAGGTTTCATCGGTAATGGCGTACACGCCGCGAGATATAGCAGGAGCCTTCGCCATTCAGCGGTTCCAGTGACTGCGATTGGGCAGGAACTGCCCGAAACCTGCGCGGATGCCTTGATTCAGGGATTCCCAGGTAAAGCGTTGGGCTTGCTGCGCCGCCTCGTTGATTTGCAATCCGTGGGCCAGATAGCCAGCCAGAGCTGCGGCCAGTGTGCAGCCAGAACCGTGATATTCGTGCTCGAGTCGCTGCCAGGTGTAGGACCGGGTCGGCTGATGACGGGTGTAGAGACGGTTGATGACCTTTGGGGTGGAGGCATGGGTGCCGGTAAGCAATACGTGCTGACAGCCACGGTCCAGCAGTTCGTTCGCGCTCGCGTCGAAGCTGTCGCCATTCGGGGCTAATGCACGCAGCTCGTTGGTATTCGGAGTGACAACTGTGGTTATGGGCAGGAGCAGCGAGTTAATCGCTTCGGCGATATCCTCGCGAGTGAACTCATATCCACCTCCAGCCCACAGGATAGGGTCGAGTATTACAGGGATGTCTGGATAGTCTGTCAGGAGTGTATGAATGACTTCCACTGTCTTGATGCTGCCAAGCAGGCCGATCTTGAAGGCATGGACCGGTATATCCTCCAGAACTGCGCGCGCCTGCGCGATCAGGAGTGCCGGGTCAGTTGGATGTGACGCCATGACATTGCCAGTGTCCTGCACTGTCAGTGTCGTGACGATAGGCAAACAATGACAGCCGGTGCTGAACAAAGCCTCAATGTCAGCCTGAATGCCTGCTCCACCGGTGGGGTCGAGCCCTGAGAAGCACATCACATTGGGTTTTATGTCAGATATATTCTGCACAGTGGAGACTCACTTCTGGGGTGTCCTCTAAAACGGACGAACGACCACGAGAATGACAATTCCGATCAACAGGAACACGGGGAGTTCGTTGAAGTAGCGAAAGTAGACATGGCTGCGCGTGTTCTTCTCTTCACGGAACGCGATCATCATACGCCAGCAGAAGTAGTGATAGATGCACAGCAGAAGAACGAGGCCGAGTTTGGCATGCATCCAGCCGAAGCTCATGTAAGAGGATGGATTGAAAGAAATCAGCCAGATGCCCAGAACAATCGTGGCGATCGCGGAGGGCGTCGCAATGCCCCTGAACAACTTGCGTTCCATGATGACGAAACGATCCTTGCTGATCTTGTCGTCGCTCATGGCGTGGTAGACAAACAGGCGAGGCAGGTAAAAAATTGCCGCGAACCAGCAGACGACCGCGATTATGTGAAAGGCTTTGACCCAGGCCATGGCGTTCCTCGAGAGTGAAACCTGATGCCGCAGGAGATGAAGCCAGAGGTGCTGACGAGGGCTCCTGCGGAGGTAAGAGCTACACTAGCACAGCTGATAAAATGGATCGAGCCGGAAAACACGGGTATCATCCCGGGCCCGCAATTTGGAAAAGCACACAGGAGCAACCAGTGATCAAGGTCGGAATCGTCGGAGCAACAGGGTATACGGGAGTGGAATTATTACGACTGCTGGCCCCGCGCAAGGATGTCAGCATCAGGGTTATTACCTCGCGTGAGTTGCAAGGTACGGCCGTGGCCGATCTGTTTCCAAATCTGCGCGGGCACATTGATCTGGCATTTTCCGCTCCCGATACTGAAGAGCTGTTCGCGTGTGACGTGGTGTTCTATGCGACGCCTCACGCGGTGGCAATGAAGTCTGTCCCGCAATTGCTCGCCAGAGGGGTGCGCGTGATCGATCTTTCTGCCGATTACCGGCTGCGCGATCGAGCGCTTTGGGAAAAATGGTACAACGTCATCCACGAAAGTCCTGATCTGCTCGGGCAGGCCGTTTACGGGCTGCCCGAGGTGAACAGAAAGCAGATAGTCGATGCGCGTCTGCTCGCGGTGCCGGGCTGCTACCCTACAGCAATTCAACTGGGCTTCCTGCCGCTGCTTGAAAAGGGGCTGATCGACACAGGCAGTCTGATTGCTGACGCCAAGTCCGGCGTTAGTGGCGCGGGACGCAAGGCCAGTGTAGGAAGCCTGCTTTCCGAGTCATCTGAATCTCTGCACGCCTATGGAGTGGCCGGACATCGTCATCTGCCGGAAATCTCGCAGGGGCTCAACGCCTATGCTGGTGAGGAGGTCAAGTTGACCTTCATTCCACATCTGACTCCAATGATTCGCGGCATTCATGCCACGCTTTATGCGCCACTGCGAAATCCCGAAGTAGCGGTTGATCTGCAGGCAGTGTTTGAGGAGCGTTACAAGGACGAACCGTTTGTGGATGTTCTGCCCAAGGGTCAGTTCCCCGCTACTCGGAACGTGCGCGGCTCGAATCGTTGCCAGATTGCTGTCTGTCATTTACCCCAGAACAACATGGTAGTGGTGCTTTCCGTCATCGACAATCTGGTAAAGGGTGCGTCCGGTCAGGCCATTCAGAACATGAACATCATGTTTGGACTCGACGAATCCGAAGGGCTGCGGGTGGTCGCGCTCTTGCCTTGAACTGATAAAAGACTGGGGTCTCATGCCGGGAGTAGTGAAGGGCAGCAAACAACAGCGCATGGTGGTGGTCCCGCACAGGCCATGGATGCGTTATGCCTTTCCGTTCGGCGTGCTCATTGCCGCAGCGGTGGGCTTCGCGCTTGGCTATCTTGATGCTGCAGACAAATTTGCCATCGCCGCGGCAGATAATCAGGACTTGGCACTGGAACTTGCGGAAGCTCGCGATGAGCTAAAGGCGTTGCGGTCGCAGGTGGTCATATCAGACCGTACCAGTATCATGGATCAGCGTGCCAACGAAGAAGTGCAGGAGACTATCAACAGCCTGCGACAACAAGTCATGCAGTTGGAACAGGATGTAATGTTCTATCGGCAGGTGATGACACCGGAGGTTGCTATGCCAGGTCTGATCATTGCCGAGTTCACCGTGCGGCTCTCAGACGTGCCGGATACCTACATCTTCAGGGCGGTATTTCGCCAGGCTGGCGCTGGGGACAGAGAACTCAAGGGCAAGGTGCAGATCGATGTGGCCGGCACTCGGAGTGGGGAGAAGGTGCTACTGCCCCTTCAGTCGCTTGTTTCTGACGTCGATAAAGTGAATACCGAACTGAATTTTCGCTATTTCCAGAATATTGAGGGTGAGCTGGTTCTGCCTGCCGACTTTCTGCCGACGCATGTGGAGATTCGTGCGGAGTCGATGGAGCCGCAGCAACGAAAGCTGGAAAAACTGTTCGACTGGACACTTGCGGAGGGTTGAGGATGTTTGGAGTATCAGAAAAGAACAAGCCAAGGCAGCAAGGCCCGGCGCATACGCTGATTTCGCGGCAGACCGAGATATCCGGAGATGTTCGCTTTACGGGCGAATTGATCATTGAGGGCACTGTTCGCGGCAATATCTTTGCCGAGGATGAGTCCACTGCCCTGGTGAGATTGGCAGAAGCGGGTGTAGTCGAGGGGGAAATCTGCGTGCCTTCAGCAGTTATCAATGGGCTTGTCAGAGGCGATGTACATTGTGCCAAGCATTTGGAGCTCGCAGCGAAGGCGGTGGTCATCGGCAACGTTTACTACTCGTTGATTGAAATGGTCATGGGAGCGGAGGTTAATGGCAACTTGATGCATATTGGCAGAACTCAGCAAGAGTCTAAACGTCTGGCCGGTGCATCCGGAAAAGCACTTTCCTACGATACGGGTAATGAAACAATAGTTGACTGATTTGCTTGGTTTTCGCCATAATCGATCAATCGCGCCCAGCTCCAGCAGCCTCCTTGGCGCTTCCTGCTACAAATAATCTATGGTATGCCGATGTCCGTTGTTCAGTCACACGATCCGACCAACATCTCCCTCACCAAGAATGCCGCCGACAAGATCAAGACCTTGATCGCGGAAGAGGGAAATCCGCGACTTAAATTGCGTGTGTTCGTGACCGGAGGCGGGTGCTCGGGATTCCAGTACGGATTCAGTTTTGATGAGGCGGTCAACGAAGACGATACTGTCGTCAGCAATTACGATGCCGATTTGATGGTGGATCCGCTCAGCTTTCAGTATCTGCAAGGCGCAAAAGTTGACTATGTAGAAGGATTGCAGGGCGCGCGGTTTGTGGTCAACAATCCCATGGCCTCGACCACTTGCGGGTGCGGCTCGTCATTCTCCGTTTGAATGTGACCAGGGGCCCTGCCTCTGGCCATCAGCCTCGCTCCGATAGATGCCACCAAGTATGCATGGATGTCTGGCCCCGGTGACGCTGCGACAGTCAATTGCTTCTCCCAGCCATGTCTTCCTGGCCATCCACGCGAACGCCACCGCTTCCACCCAATCTGGAGCTAATCCCGCCTCGTCGCTCGAAATGACGCGGATTGGCGCCATAAGCGTTCTGATTCTTTGCAGCAAGGCCGCGTTGTGGGCTCCGCCGCCGCAAACGATGAGTTCTTCTATTTTGCGAGAATGCCAATCAGTGCTCTGAATAACTGTTTGCGCTGTAAATTCCAGTAGTGTCGCCTGTACGTCGACATCGACTATTGGCCTCATCTTGGCAAGCTTCTCTGTCAGCCATCGCAAGTTGAACAATTCCCGGCCAGTGCTTTTTGGGGCTGGCAAGGCAAAGAAATCTTCGCTCATTAGGAGCTGAAGCAGTGTGCTGTCCACCGCGCCATCTCTTGCCCAAGCGCCATTCCTATCAAACGGCAAACTTCTTTTCAGGTTTATCCAAGAGTCCATCAATACATTGCCTGGCCCTGTATCAAATCCAATCAGAGGCGTTTCGGCGTCAACGCTTAATAGTGAAATATTCGCTATGCCTCCAATGTTGAGTACGGCTCTGTTTGTGTGGCCAGTGGCGAAATACCCTTGATGAAACAGCGGTGTGAGCGGAGCGCCCTGGCCACCGGCTGCCATATCCTTTCTGCGGAAGTCCGCAACTGTCGTGATGCCGGTCAACGCGCTGATGGTATTGGGATCGCCAATTTGCATTGTGAACTGATGTGGGCCAATGGGGTGATGCTGAATGGTCTGTCCATGGCTCCCAATCGCAATAATATGTGAAGGCTTAAGTCTGCATTTTGCCAATAAAGTGTTGGCTGCTTCGGCAAACAATCGCCCAAGCGCGATGTCAGTTTCACCCAATGACCGCAGTGAGGTCGCTTGATCTTGTTGGCATAACAGCAGTAGATCCTCTCGTAGGGAATGAGGAATTAACTGCGAGTGAGTGGCTACCAGGTGTGGTGGAGTCTGGGAGAAATCGACAAGTGCACAATCAACGCCGTCGATACTGGTGCCAGAAAGTAATCCAATAAAGTATTCGGGAGCTGGCATATCGGCATTCTTCCTCTGTACGGAAAGAGTGTCTGCACGGCAGTGGATGGTCGGCCGTTCTTACTGTGCCAAGGAATTCTGGCTTCGCGAGGTTGTTGTGTTGTAACTGAGAATTCTAGTGTCCGTACTGCGGATGTGGAGCTTTGCCAACTGTTCCCGCATCTGGGAACGGAATCTTGGTAGTTCGGAGGGATCCAGGGAATTGGCTTTGGGCATTTGATCAAGCATTTTTGCAGGATCTTTGTGTTCGCCGTTAACGAGGAACTCATAATGGAGGTGGGGGCCGGTTGACCCTCCGGTGGTTCCAACATAACCGATTACCTCGCCTTGGCGAACGCGTGATCCCTTCTTGAGGCCGGGTGCGTAGTCATTCAAGTGCGCGTACTTGGTCTCAAACTGCCCGTTATGTTGGATTACTATAAGTTTACCAAAGGAGCCATTTCTGGCGGCCCAAGTCACGACGCCATCGCTGGTGGCTCTGACTGGGGTTCCCCTTGGCGCAGCGTAATCGGTGCCTCGGTGGGCGCGAATTGTGTTGAGAATTGGGTGTTTACGGCTGAGATTGAAGTTGGAGCTGATGCGGAATACATCCAGCGGAGTTCTCAAGAATGCTTTGCGCATATTCTCGCCCTCCGGATTGTAATAGCCTACTTCTCCGTCTGCGCTTTCATATCGAAATGCTGTGTACTGTGAGCCCTGATTGGTGAACTGTGCAGCGACAATTTCCCCGTTTCCAATGAACTCTCCGTCGAGATACTTCTCCTCATAAACTATGCTGAAGCTATCGCCTTCTCGGGGGTCCAGAATAAAATCGATCACCCCACCGAAGATATCGGCCATCTCCATGATTGAAATGGCGGGTATGTCAGCCTTTTGACCTGCCATGAACAGGCTATCGCTGATGACACCTTCTTTGAAGGTTTCGATGATTTCGGGAGTTCGTTGAATTGACTCTACTTGGTAGCCGTCATTGTCTAGAGTGAAAAGATAGCCGTCGATTGGGGATTTCAATACTTTCAGCTGGGAAAGCGTGCCAGGTTCGGAGATGTTGAAGCTGAGTTGATAGCCTGGATAAAGCTTGTTAAGTACCTGAGCTTCTTCATTACTGTTCAGGACCTTGTACATATCTTGAGCATCAAGTCCAACTTTAGTGAAGATTGCAGAGAGATTGTCTCCTGCTTGCACCTCGTGTTCAGTCCACGGGCTTTGGTCAATCTGTGTAGGTTCGGAAATCGTAGGAGAAGGTGCGGCAACTAGATCGGCATCCATCGGTTTCTGAAGTTTAATGTGACGACTAACCGCCGACTCTTCGGGAGCAAGCACGAGTGTGATCGCCAGCATCACGCTCAGTACGCTGGCGAGCACCAAATGATCCCGAGGGTAATATTTGCTGACCAGTTGCTTGGTCGCCCTCATAAAAGTCATGAAAATGCTAATAATTGTTCTCTTTTTTATTGCCAAGTCAGGCTTGAGAGGTATCGCTAGACCGGCAATTCTTATGACTTTTCCTGGTCAGGTCAAGTCTTATTCTTTTTAGTAGTGTAAAATCCTCCGCCTTGTATTTCGCCTTGGTTGTCCGCTGCAGATAGTGCTCATGCGAGACGCTGCTTTCTGGCGTGGTCGAAGTTTTCCCAGGCTATTTATTCCTTCAGGATGGATCTATGCCCACTGCATCATTTGACATTATTGGTGATCTGGAGAGTCGAGGCTTGGTGTCTCAGATGAGTTCCGGTGATGAACTTAAAGGATTTCTTTCGAGGCCGCGTACGCTGTATAGCGGTTTTGATCCCACTGCAGAAAGTCTGCATATAGGCAACTTGGTGCCACTGTTGGCGCTCAGAAGGTTTCAGCTTGCCGGACATAAGCCCATCGCTTTGGTAGGAGGTGCGACTGGTTTGATTGGTGATCCCAGTTTCAAAGCTGCAGAAAGGCAATTGAATTCGAGTGATATCGTTGAGGGATGGGTTGAGCGGCTCAAGGGACAAGTTTCTCAATTCCTGGAGTTTGGCGATAAGGCAAATTCAGCTATCGTTGTTAACAACCTAGATTGGGTGAAAGGTGTTGGTGTTCTGGATTTTCTTCGTGATGTAGGTAAACATTTTTCCGTAAATTCTATGATTCAGAAAGATGCTGTAAAGCAGCGACTGGAGCGAGATGGGGCCGGTATTTCCTTCACCGAGTTCAGTTACATGATTTTGCAATCTTATGATTTTGCCGAACTCTATAGCAGGCATGGCTGCACTCTTCAGATCGGGGGGAGTGATCAGTGGGGCAATATTACAGGGGGAATTGACCTCGCTCGGCGCATGTACAAGGCTCAGGTTTACGGACTCACCATTCCGCTGGTCACAAAAGCAGACGGACAAAAATTTGGTAAAACGGAAACTGGGACTATTTGGTTGGATCCAGCGAAAACTTCGCCCTATGCGTTCTACCAATTTTGGTTAAATGCAGCTGACGCAGACGTGTATACATACCTGAAGTATTTTACGTTTCTTGACGTGGCGAGGATTAATGAAATCGAGAGAGCCGATAAGGCTGAGCAAGGTAAGCCGCTGGCTCAAAGCATTCTCGCTAGAGAGGTCACCCGGCTTGTTCATGGCGCTGAGGGGCTGGCGGCTGCCGAACGGATCAGCCGAGCGTTGTTTATGGGGGATACCAGCGCCTTAAGCAGAGAGGATTGCGAGCAGTTAAAGTTGGATGGATTGCCGAACACACTCTTTATAGGAGAGCGAAAAAATATAGTAGATGCTTTAGTTGAGGCGGGTTTGGCGTCATCTAATAGAGTGGCGCGCGAATTTATTGCTAGCAAGGCTATCACCGTAAATGGGTGTACTGTAGATTCGCCGGATATTGATCTTTGTGCAGATGCTTCCCTTTTTGGAAAATATGCAATTATCAAGCGCGGCAAGAAGATGTTTCACTTGATCTGTTTTAGCAACTGAAAAAAGTCGATAAAATTCGAACTAGGAGCTTGTCTCCGGTTAAAGTTGTGGCATAATGCGCGCCCTTGTGACGATATGTGCAAGGGTTGAGGAGTAGTAAGATTGATTCCTCGGGCAGTTGGAAGATTTAAATATTTTCTCTTGCCAGGATTAAGAAAGTGCGTATAATGCGCGGCCTCCCAGCCACGAAGGCTGAGGAAAAAGTTCTTTAAAAAGTAGAGATTAAGTAATAGAGGTGGGTGCTTGCCGAGATGGTTTTGTGCAAATTGCAAGATTATCAAAGTAAGCAACTGCGTTAATTTATTAAGTTAAAGACAGTAGTTGTGACTTTGAGCATGAATATTTGTTGTTGTGCCAGTTAACCGATTTAGTAGTGCGGTTGGCAGGATGGTGCAGCGATGAAGTAGTACTTAAACTGAAGAGTTTGATCATGGCTCAGATTGAACGCTGGCGGCAGGCTTAACACATGCAAGTCGAGCGGCAGCGCGGGGGCAACCTTGGCGGCGAGCGGCGAACGGGTGAGTAACGCGTA
>JACCDX010998645.1_pt1 | contig 12317 bp, 15 predicted proteins | sample 7449681 | NCBI WGS metagenome assembly JACCDX01 (sample SAMN15323450, study PRJNA562643) | freshwater metagenome | isolation source: river surface water | place: USA:Blue River Watershed | collected 2017-08-18
GGTTTGCACAGCGACTGCCAGTTGCTCTGATCCCAGAACAGTTCAGCATTACCCCGGTGCGGCTTGATGTGATCGACCACGCTTGCTGCCGTCGTCTTGCCTTCATCACTGCACATCACACATAGCGGGCTGGAACTCAGAAACTGCTTGCGTGCCCGTTGCCAGGCCGCACCGTACCCGCGCTCGTTGCTGCTGTGCTTGTTTGATCGCCAGGAGTTGCTCATATTCAAAAAGCCAACACGCCCCGCCGCTGGCCGAAGGAGGCACGGCGCTGATGCGACGGGGCTGTTGGTGGCTACGATTTCCCCATCGCTGCGCGGGCCTGCCGGGCCTTGTCACTTGAAGGCCGAGCGCCTGGTGACTTAGTTTGTTGACAGGTTTTTGGCAACAAAAAAGCCCGCCAACATTGCTGTCGCGGGCATGGTGTCTTGTGACGATGCGGCCTGCCTTCAGGCAAACCGCATCACTGAGTCGATCTCAGGTAGCGCTATCCTGCCACATTTATTTAATTTAGTCAATGACTATTTATCTTCGCCTTGGGTCACGGGGCTGCAAGATTTCCCAACCCATTCGTCTGGAGGTCTGCATATCAATGGCTTTTTGTACATAGTCGATTACGTCCTGGGTCATCAAGACATAGGCTCGCCCGATCTTGGCAGCGGGTAACTCCCCCTTTGCAATCAGGTCCAAAACCGTGTCATAACTGATCATCAACATGTCGGCAGCTTGACGCGCATTCACCGTCACACTCATAGTCAACTCCTTGTTGAGAGACCATTTGATGTGAGTTCGTATCAACTGGCAAGGAGGTGAACAGGCCGTGTGCCGAACCTACGCCTTGAAACGGCTTAGCGACTCAAGATGGCAAGGCCGATGCTCGGTCTTTTCGTCGGGATAAAAAAATTAATGATCAGACGTTCACGGGTTCGCTAACCCTTTAAATGCACGTACTCGCTAAAAAGTGCTTTTGAATATGTTGTCGAACATCCTCAAACCACGCAAATGCCGTTCCTGGCACAGCCTCGGGGGGATGTGAGCCAATCGCAACTGCACCTCTACAGGCGCTCTCTGCGGGATGTACAAAATAACCAGAACGCGACGCTCCAGCTCAGGCACTCGTGCCAAGGCGCGCTGACAAGCCAACGCTTCATCGATATGAAGAGGAACTTCAGCGGGCTGTCTATCCAAATCGTCTTGATTACTGCGATACCGCCCCTCAGCGCTGCCACAGCAATGACGTTTTGCTCGGTCCTTAGCCCAGTGGCCGTATCGCGTCAGGCGTTCATCCGCATCACGCAGGCCAACTGGCAATTCCTGCACCAAGTTGACCTTCATGCCGCGACCTTCTCGCACCAAAAAAGAGACACACCTGTCTCCTGCGGAAACCCAATGGCCATGCGGTCTCTAGCATTGTTAGATATATAAACACATCTCTCTCTCTTACTCTTATTCCGGGAGGGGGACACACCCCTGAAAAATAAATCAAACAATGCGGAAACCCGCATGCTTACTGGGTTTCCAGAGGAGACAGTGCTGGCGCAGGGTGGTGAGGAAACAAGAGTGCGAAGTCGGGGGGGGAAATGCCCAAATTTGTCTCCCACAATGCAAACAATGGTCATTCCTCGTTCTCCTCGATGGCCACCCAGGCTTGCCGTTGACGGCCCTTGCCGGTTGGGGTGGCAAAGGACATCTGCCGCACCTGATTCAGGAATGCCAGGGAATGGAGAAGTTCCGTTTGCTGACGCTGAGTCATGCCACGGAATGACCGGCTGTGACGGTTGATCTCCGAGGGCGTCATCCCACGTGCTCCAGCCTTGATCAACAGGTTCAACACCTGTTTTTTGGCGGCTTCAAATACGCCATCGGCCATGCAGGTCTTCAGTCGATAGGTGGTGCGCAGTGCATAGGTCTTGACGTAATCAATCGCCCATTCCGCATCACAAGTTTCTACCGACATAGCCGAGCGTGACAGAGACAGGATCAGCGCCAGCTTCATGGCAATTTCGTTGGAGCGGCCAAACATTTCGGCCAATCCATCGTCTTCGTGCTGATCCATCAGCATCAGACACTCTCGTGCAAAGGCGTCAAATAACGTCATTGCTTGGGCATGGATCGGGACTAAGACCGGTGTTACCCGCATCGGGTTGTTGTCGCTGTCCACGATGCCCGTATAAAGCGCCCGCGTGTTGGTGGCCCAATCAATTACTGCCTGCGGTACCTGTACTGAACCACTGAATTGCCCCACCTGGCGACCGATGTTGGTCTCAACGATGAGAAAACGATTCAAAAAACCGTCCTTGGCTGCCGCGCTGCCGATGGTTTCCCAGAAGGTAGGCACTGCCATAGCCAGCACAGTCAGCGCCGGATTGGAAATAGACCGCTCCTGTAGAGCTTTGACCTCTTTGGGTTTTAGGCCGACTGTGCTGTACCCCTGCGAGCGCATAGTGCCGTCCGTGCGCCCCCAGACTTCAATCAAGGCCCGCACCATCCCCTGTGCCCGAGCATTACCCTTGACACTGGCTTGTTCCAGCACCCGATGGAATTCATCAACCACACCGCAATGATTGGGCTGGTGGAACAAGCTTGAAAGCATGCCCGCGTCACTGGAATAACCAGACGGACCAAGCAATGAGGTCAGCCCACAAGCTTCCAACAAGCGCTCCAACGCGGTCTTGGCGTACTCCTTGCCACTGGCCGATAGACCGATGTTGAGAAGATACAGGCTTGGCCAGTTGCCGTGGTTCGTACTGAAGCGCCGCCCCAAAACCGTGGCGGCAAACGCAATAGCTGTTTGCACGGCGAATTGAGGCTGGGGTTTGGGAGAGGTAGCGTTGATCCAATTCACGACATCGGTCAGGATGCCGGGGGGTAACAGCAGGTGGTTTGCCACCGGCGGTTGCTCTTGGGCCTTGCGGATCGTGATTTGTGCATCGTTGGCCACCTCAAGATTTACGGCAGCAGATGCTGGCTGTACCTGCCTGGCCAAGCCAAAAATGGTTTTGTAGGTCACCCCATCCAGGCCACGAGCCCGGAAACTGCGCCAGACGCGGATTTGATCGACCCGGTCATATTTATTGGACTGGGCACTCCAACGATCCCAGAGTTCAAAAGCCCAGTTGGGATCGCCAACACTGTGCAAGGCCATCCCGACCCGAACCCATGTATCTCGTTCATCAGCGGATATGACTGAAAGCGCGCTCAACAAGTCAGCCTTGATGTCATCCCCCACGGTGATGACCCGGCCGACCGTCTGATCGTCCGATACGCTCAACGGTTTCGGTGCAGCCAAATCGCGCATCCAGTCAGGCATTGGCGGGGCGCACACTCCATCACGCGGATCGCTGCTGGCCTCCCATGCATAGGTCCGTCCACTTGCGTGAGTAGATGGCTCCACCATGATGTATCCATTGACCTTGACATCTAACCCCGGACCCAGTTTTCCTGGCAAGTTGGCATTTTGCGGAAGTTGGAATATCCGATGCTCCCCCCCTCCCCCCGTGAACTGGGTCAGGTCTGAGACCAATGGGCCATGCTTGGCCTCGATGTCTTCAATCGTTTGCAGGCCACCATTGCGTGGATCGATGTCCACTGCACACAGGTTCGAAGGGGTCAGAAATACCGCGATGTTGGCATTGGGAAACTGCGCCCACCATTTGGCGATTACGGCGGGCTCGGTCGAGGCACTTTTCTGCCCCCAAGGGGCAAGCTTGCCGATGGGGTGCTTGGCGGGTGACTTGCACTCTGAATTGCCGCAGGCGCATTGCCATTTCCCCGGCTCACCTGACGGTTCTGCCCACCACGCGGGCAAGATGTGCCAACCCCGGCTCGCATAGGCCAAGGCGGCAGCCAGCAAGGGGTTTTCACGCATCGAAACGACGTTGTCAGGCTGCATGGGCGACGCCTCTGGTGCTGATCGCACTCACGACCCCAGTGACCGGCCCATAAATGTCCTCGTATTGGAGATGAACCCCTCGCTCCAAGGCAAACGCAATCAGTCGCTTTGCGACATCCGGCGGGATCGTCTGGTTTTTGTTTTCGTAGTGGCCGATGTTGCCCTGAGTACAACCAATGCCCTTGGCCAAAGCAGCTTGGGTCAACCCCAAGCGCTCGCGGATGTTCTTGATATTGTTCATGGGCCCAAATAGTAGCGCCCCTGCTTGCCTATGTCAACAGTGCCACTGCTTTACAACGGATAACAGTGGCGCTATTATCCCAAGCATGACTACAGTCAGCACAAACAAAAAAGCCAAGATCACACCTGAGACTCTTGAGGAAGCCAAAGCTCTGCGTGCGATTTGGGATAACTCGGAACACCCATCGCAGGCTGAGTTCGGCGAGCGTTACAACATCGGGAACCAAAGCGCAGTCGGTCAATTCCTACGTGGTGCCGTCCCCTTAAGCATGAACGCAGCTCAAGGGTTTGCCTTGGGACTTGGTTGTGCCATTTCTGACTTCAGTCCGCGCTTGGCAAAAATTGCGGGAGGAATTGCAGCTCTTGTTGATGAAAAATACTTCAACACTATTTCACCAGGCGGCATTGCTTCCTTAATTGATAAAAATTCCTCGACAGGCAGTTCAAGCTCTGATACTGTCTCTCGCAGAGGCAAGGGTGCCGTGGAGCGGGGACAGCTGGATGACCGGATAACTGTCGCATTCGCCTTTCTTGGTGAAAGCTTGCAACGACTGGATGAGATTGGGCGAAAACAGGCCCAACCACTTTTTGAGGCATTGCTTGCACATCCTGAAAAAGCGACCGAATTCGCGAATCGTTACATCGCAATCACCAACGTGCCCGTGAGTACGAAACCCCTGCCGGATGCACCTGCGCTCAGCCAAGAGGAAGAGGCGCTTGCAACCAACCTCACGGAAAGAATTCGCAGCGGTGAACTCGATACAAAAAACATACAGCGCAAAATTGTCGCCCGGAATACACGAGCACGATCTAAGTAGCTTCTATAAACTGACGGTTGCTCCCTACCCTGCTGATACGCGACGGCATCAAGTTTGGCTGGGTTTTGCAGCTTTATATTCTCGATTGATCAGGGCGAGTTTGCACGGTCTTGAAATGTGGATTGATGGTTCTTTTTTAACCACCAAACCTGATCCTCAAGATATAGACTGCGTGCTCTGGGTTCCTGCCTCGCACATTAATGAATGCGGACCTGATGAATATGCCGCCTTGTGTGAGCTGAACGACACTGCTGTCATCCAGCGCAAATATCTGACACATCTTTTTCTTGTGCCCGCTGGTGATCAAGATAACATCGACTATTGGCTTAAATGGTTTCGCGATGGCCGTGATCCTGCGAATCCAAAAGGCTTTGTGAGAATTGCACTGTGACCAATCATCTCAACGAAACGACGAAGGCCAATCTGGCTTTCGCTGAAGCGCAGCTTGCGAAATACGAAGCACTGCACAATGCAAATCCCGAACTTCGATCTGCTAAATTCTTTAAGCAGTCATTTAAGGCCCTACGTGATGAAGCCAAGCGCGATGAGTTACTGGCACAAGCCGAGGCTGCCAGCGAACTAATAGATTTTCGATTCATTGGCCCACGAGTAGAAGACGGCTCAATGCCATTGGGGCAATTCATTGAGGTGTTGGACCCATTGAATCGTGGCCTCAATAAGGCCGCATATCGTCTCCGCTATGGCAAAGAGTCTGATCGCGTCGGTGATGACATCAAGGATAGCCTCAATCTAAAAATGTCTGGCGTAGGGTATGGATCAACAAGAATCTTTGTAACCGGAGACAGCCGCACTGACCTCACCGGCAACAATTTATTGAGCCAGACCCTCACTCATACGTTTGGTCTTCTCAACGCAGATAACGAAACATTTTTTGATTCTGTTGATGCCGTTGGCGGCGCTGCCGCCCGTAAATTTGGGCAAGCTCTTAGCTGCACCAAAAAGTTTGGACTATCCGCAGAGTTCACATGGATGAGAGACCATCAGCCAGTAAAGTGGCATGGTCGAACCGCTGACATTGATCGATTGATTGACCTGATTGAGTCCACCAAAGAACCTGAGCAAATCGTCCAAGACTTAACTGGTGTGGTGGCCACTATTGCCGACACTGGAATCATTTACATCAGGCAGGGCTCTGAGAAAGTCAAAATTCGTTACCCGATGAAATTGATCAAAGAGGCTGAATTGCTCAACATGAACATGACCGTAACCTTGAACGTCAGGACCTCCTGTTATTACGATGCGATCCTGCGTCGTGACGTGTACAAGCACACACTACTGTCGGTTAAGTAACCCACCACCACCCTTCACCAAACCGCCTGCACCAGGCGGTTTTTTTTTGTTGGTGCTGTTACGCCCACAATAAAGTAGCGCCGCTGTTGACAAGATGAAGTAGTTGCGCTACTATTCGTCCAGCAGTGCAAGAACAGCGCAACAGTCCAACCCCAGCGATACGGGGGTGCAGCCAACAGGAGGCAAAGGCGGGCTCAGGGGAGGTTCCCCGTAGCTGGAGGCACTGCCTGACCCGCCCCAAACCAAGGAGTCTCAAATGTCCGACCCATCTCAGCTCTCCCCCCAAGCGGCGCGCTTAGCAAGCGCTCGCTCTGCTCTTCAAAAAATTCGCCACTGGTGGTCCCTCAGGGCCGTTGACGTGGCGTTCTACGCCTACTCCGCCCTCATGGTCGTCCTGCTCGTCCTTGTCGGTATGCAACTCATCCACTGACCCAGGAACCAGCACCATGGCCATCCGACTCTCCACTACCGCCCAAGCCCTGGAGGACAGCGGCATCAAGATTCTTGTCCACGGCCCGGCGGGCTCGGGCAAGACCACCCTCTGCTCAACCACTAGTGGCTCACCCGTGATCATCAGCGCCGAAGCGGGCTTGCTATCACTGCGTCACAAAAACATTCCCGTGATCGAAGTCCATGACTTCGCTGACATGACTGAAGCCTATCGCTTTCTCGTCGAGTCAGCCGAGGCCAGACTCTTCGATTGGATTTGTCTGGACAGCATCAGTGAAATCGCAGAAGTCTGCCTGGCTTCCGAAAAAAAATCCAATCGCGATGCCCGCGCCGCTTACGGCGCGTTGCAAGACCAAATGACGGCACTGATCCGGTCATTCCGTGACTTGCCAGGTCGCAACGTCTTCATGTCTTGCAAACAACAGCGCATCACTGATGAGTTGACGGGCATGCAGCTTTACTTCCCCAGCCTGCCTGGGGCCAAGTTAGGCCAAGGCATCAGCTATTTCTTCGACGAAGTCTTCGCCCTCCGCGTCGAAAAAGACCCAGAAGGCACGCCCACGCGCTTCCTGCAAACAGGTCGCGATATTCAGTACGAGGCCAAGGACCGCTCCGGTTCCCTGGCTCTATTTGAGCCGTGCGACCTGGCGGCAATCACACAAAAGATTCACGCACATCAAGTTCCCCAAACCGTCGCTGCAGCGGTCTCTGCGGCCTAACCATAAGGACATTCGTCATGTACTCTTTTTCGTCTGATCAATTTGTCGCGGACAACTCCCGTCAACCCATTCCTGCTGGGACATACAACGCCCGCATCACGGAGTCGAACTTCAAGCCCCTGAAGTCAGGCAACGGCCACGCAGTTGGGCTCACGTTCGAGGTGCTGGACGGCCAACACGCTCGCCGCAAGGTGTGGGGCAACTTGAATGTGATCCACAACAACCCTGAGGCGCAGCGTATCGCGCAGAGTGATTTGCGCCAGTTGTGCGATGCCTGCGGTGGTGTTGTCATTACTGAGAGCACCACCCACCTGCTGATCGGCAAAATCTTGCGCATTCGCGTGAAGATTCGTCTGGATGCGCAATACGGCGACAAGAACGAAGTAGCAGGCTATGAGGCGGCTTCTGGGATCGCTGCGACCCCGAGTTTCCTGGCTCCGCCGACCCAATCCAAACCCGCCCCCTGGGCGAACGCCTGAGCGCATCATGGCAGCACCCACCTTTAATACGGGGTTCAAGCTGGCCGTGCAGACACTTGCAGCTATTGATGCTGCGGTGTCTGCTAAGCGTGACAGCGGGTTTCGTTCGCACCTGGGTGCCAGCCAGATCGGGAAACCATGTCACCGGGCCATCTGGTACGACTTCCGTTGGTCACGCGAATCAGACCACGACGCCCGGATGCTGCGCTTGTTCGAGCGCGGCCACCAAGAGGAAGCCCGCATGGGTACCTATCTTCGCCGTGCGGGGATTACGCTGTACCAGGTCGATTCCAACTACGGCAAGCAATTCACGTTCTCAGATTTCGGCGGGCACATGGGCGGCAGCATGGACGGTGCATTGCATCAAGTCCCGGATGCTCCCAAGGTGTGGCATGTCTGGGAATGCAAGACGTTTTCCAAGAAATCCTTTGACACGCTGGCTGCGAACGGTGTTCGCATCGCAAAAAATGAACACTGGACACAAATGCAGTGCTACATGCACTGGTCTGGAATGCAACGTGCGCTCTACACAGCGATTTGCAAAGATGACGACCGCTTACACATCGAGCGCATTGATTATGACGAAGAGGCAGCCAACGCGCTGATCTTCAAAGCCTCGAGCATCATTTTCTCCCCCACTCCGCCCGAACGATTGGGTGGATCAGATTCAGTCGAGTGCCGATGGTGCGAGCACAAGGCCATGTGCCACGAGCAAGGCGTACCCGCCATCAACTGCCGAACCTGCACCCACAGCACACCCGAACCCTCAGGGGACTGGTCCTGCGCCCGTAGACCCGATCCGTTGACAGATGCGCAACAGCGCGCTGGATGTCGAGAACACCGATTTATCCCGCAGCAATTGCAATGGCTGCAACCGATTGAGGCTCACCATGCGCACAACTGGATCAGGTATCGGATACCGGAAACGGGATGGGAATTCACCAACGGGGATCCGCCTGATGGCTTCAGCAGCAAAGAGATTCATGCCAGCAAGGACAAGGGGGGACTTGCCATGGTAGCCAATGACCCAGAACTGATGGCCCTCAGACGCAACTTTGGAGCGGAGGTGGTTTCATGATTGAGTTACGCGACTATCAACAACGGAGCATTGATGCCTTGCACGCCTGGTGGTCATCACATCCGGGTCGGAACCAAATTCCGTTGATCACAATGCCCACCGCAAGTGGAAAATCTATCGTCATCGCTGAGCTTGCACGAGAGATGTTTGACACCTGGTCAGACCTGCATCCTCGAACGGTTGTGTTGGTTCCATCCAAGGAACTGGCCGAGCAAAATGCGGCCAAGCTACGTTCATTGTTACCCACGCATTTGAAGGTTGGGTATTTCAGTGCCAGCATGGGCAGCAAGAGTCCAGACGCCGACGTGATTGTTGCGACCATTGGCTCGATCTGGAAGGCCGCTCATTTGCTCGGTGACATCAAATGCGTCGTGATTGACGAAGCGCACCTGGTCAATCCGAATGGCAACGAGGCTGGACGCTATCGAAAATTTCTCACCAGCTTAGGTAAATTTTGCAAATTCCGTGTGGTCGGTCTAACGGCCACGCCGTTTCGCGGTAATGGAGTGTGGCTTACTGATGGCGATGATCCGCTTTTCACTGGAGTAGCCATCACCATTAAACCCCAGGACTTGCTTGAACAAGGATATTTGGCTCGACTGGTCCGCCCCGTGGACACCATCGCCACACGCATCGATACCGATGGAATCAGCACCAGCAACGGGGACTTCAACATCACCGAACTGGAAGCCCGCGTCTCTGGGTATCTGGATGGTGCTGCAAATGACGTATGCAACCTGGCGGTCAACCGTAAGAAGTGGATCGCGTTCTTGCCCACTGTTGCTAACGCTCGGCACTTTGTTGACTTGCTCAACCAAAGAGGCATTCCCTCCGCCATGGTCACAGGTGAAACTCCAGCCAAGAGTCGTGAACACTTAGTGCAAGAGTTTCGGCAAGGTGAATTTCGCTGCCTGGTCACAGTGCTGGCGCTGGCCACTGGATTTGACGTGCCTGATGTTGACTGCATCTGCTGGTTGCGCCCAACCCGCTCGCCCGTACTGTACGTGCAAGGCGCTGGCCGAGGGATGCGAATTGCACCTGGCAAAGATGATTGTCTTTGGCTGGATTTCTCCGACACCACAGAGCGATTGGGGCCGATAGACACCATCAAAGGACGCACCAAAAAACCACCAACAGGGGACCGCAGCGCGCCGCAAGCGATCTGCCCAGACTGTGGCGAAGTGGTGATCCCGGCATCACTGGCGTTTTGCCCCAGTTGCGGGGCGCAGATGCGGGAATCTGCGCAGGATCAGCAGCGCGAAGTCAGCAATGCGGCCATTTTGTCTTCACAGGCCGTGCAAATGCTAACCACCCACAACGTGACCCGGGTGACCTATGCCGCGCACCATAAACCTGGCAAACCCACAAGCATGCGTGTTGATTACTGGGACGGTTTCCAGAAAGTCGCTACCGAATGGATATGCCCGCTGCATGGAGGTTTTGCCACTGACAAGGCGCAACGCTGGATCGACAAGCGCACCCCCGACCCCGACTACCGTCATCACTCCTGCGACGCGAACGCCGGTGGAATCCACGACATCAAAGACAGCAGCTCCGGATTCTGGAGCCTACCGGACTGGATAGACACCTTTGCAAGTGAGTTGCGCCAACCTGAGCAAATCCTTGTGGACCAAAAAAGTCAATTTCAGACCATCGTGCGGCATGTGTTCTCCCAGCATGAGGCCACTGCATGAAACGGTTCGTAACCAAGTCTTTGAATCCACATCATTGGTCCTCACTTAAGGAAGAAAAGTATGAGCGCACGGTACATCAAATTGCAAGTCTTTGAGACTTTGACGGGCTACACCCCAAAGGCCATCAGACGAAAGATTGAAGAAGGAATCTGGCTGGAAGGCCGTGAATTTAAGCGTGCCCCAGATGGGCACATCTTGGTTGACTTAACAGGATATGAAAAATGGGTAGAACACCAACAGCGTCCGGGGGCGTAACCCCGAAGAACGACCGCATCCAAATCCGCTTTAACTGGCGCGGCAAGGAATACCGGCCCACCTTGAACCTAAAGCCCACCGCAGGCAACTTGAAGTCGGCGGCACGGCTGCGTGAGCAGATTTTGGACGAGATCAAGATGGGTTCTTTCAACTTGGAGCACCACTTCCCGGAGTACAAACACATCGGCAAGATGCTGCCTGCGGGGGCGGACGGCACCTCGCCACACCATCGCACGCTCAGCGAGTGGACGGACATCTTTTTTGAGTTCAAGGCCCGCACCACCGAGCACTCCACCCTCTTCGTCTACAAGCGGCACATGCTGTCGTACTGGATCAGCGTGTGGGGCGATCTGAACCCCAAGTACATCAACAACGAAATGGTGCAGATGCGCCTGGCCAAGTTGGCCAAAGGTGCGGTGGACCCGGACGGCAAAGTGCACCGACCTTTGTCGCGCAAATCGCAGAACAACATCCTCATCCCCTTGCGTGGGGTGTTTGAGTTGATCAGCAAAAACTTGACCAATGTCACAAACCCGGTGGCAGGGATAGAGAACTTGAAGGCTGAACTGAATCCGCCTGATCCTTTCACGCCGCAAGAGGTGGAGTTGATTTTGCAGGGGCTGGCCAAGCGCAATCCGATCGTGGCGGACTATTACGAGTTCGCCATGTTCGCGGGGCTGCGCGACAGTGAGCAGATTGCCCTGCGGTGGGATGACGTGGATTTGGTGAACATGACGCTGAACATTTGCCGCGCCAGAGTGCTGGGCCAATCCAAAGAGCGCACCAAGACGCACAAGGGGCGCTTGGTGGAGCTGAACGCACGGGCGGCGGCTGTGATTGAGCGCCAGAGGGCACGCACGCAGCTGGAGGGCAAAGAGGTGTTCAAGAACCCATTCACGGGCAAGGCTTGGAACGATGACCAGGAGCAGCGGGTGGAGTTCCGTGCGGCGATCCGTGGGGCTGGGGTGCGTTACCGGCCGCCGAAAGAATGTCGGGATACCAGTGTGACGATGGCTTTGATGGCGGGGGCCGATCCTGCTTGGGTGGCTGCGCAGCATGGGCACAGCGTGATCACGATGCTACGCAGTTACGCGAAATGGTTGCCCAAGGGGGACAACAACAGGAACCTGAACAAAGTGAATTCCGCACTAGGAATGTCGAATTCCGCACTAGAACCGCACTTGCAGGACCCCAGAAACCAAAAAACCCATTGAAATCAATGGGTTAGCTGGCGGAAACGGAGGGATTCGAACCCTCGATGGGGCTCTACACCCGATACTCCCTTAGCAGGGGAGCACCTTCGGCCTCTCGGTCACGTTTCCAGCGATCCGTATTATGCCTTAACCTGGTCCAGGTCAAAAGCTTTGTGCAGGGCGCGAAC
>JACCDX011601402.1_pt1 | contig 12317 bp, 11 predicted proteins | sample 7449681 | NCBI WGS metagenome assembly JACCDX01 (sample SAMN15323450, study PRJNA562643) | freshwater metagenome | isolation source: river surface water | place: USA:Blue River Watershed | collected 2017-08-18
AGCAGGGATAAGGAGAAATTAAGAGGGAACGGCGCGTAAATGTCCGCGTCGACCGACGTTGGAATGAGTTGCAGAGATTTCTGGGGCGCTCTCTTGGTTGCGTGGTGCCTGGGCCACTTCTCGGACAGCATCTGCAATCGCCATCAAATCATCCTCACTAGGGCCAGCTGCATCGGAATCAATGGTTTGGCGAATAACTTCCCATCCATTTGGAACAGTAAGTCGTGCAGAGTGTTTTTCACATAGGTCGTAAGAATGCGGCTCTGAAAAAGTAGCAAGTGGTCCTAGAACTGCAGTGGAATCTGCGTAAATATATGTAAGAGTCATCATCGCGCCAGATCGGCAACTGACGCGTGAGCAGACGCGACCGGTGCGAAGTTGTGAACTCATAGCGCTAAGGCTAGTGGGAGTTCGCGGCAAAATTATGGATTGAGTACCCGAATATTTGATGCCGGGATTGAAGATTTTGTTAAGACGCTACCTGGGTTAAGTGGGATGTATCCATATCCACTCTTCGATGAAATGAGAGCGGCCCCTGAAGTACCTACTGTGATTTGAGAGAAGGAAACGGACCGGACTGAGTTAGGAACGGCAAAGGTTGCAATATCTTCTGCGTCAATTTTTACAGACTTACTCTTGCCGTTGGTATAGGTGAGATCTAGTGTGACCTTGACCCGATCTCCTGTGAAAACCAATGTGGGGGCAAGACCGGTTGTAGCCAAGGTAAATTCGCCGAGCTGGCTAGCTCCTGTACTCCAGACAAAGTCACGTTTGCCACCAGATAACGTGCGAGAGAAAACTGATCCAAGGATTGGTTGATCTGAAGTGATGTGAAGTGCGAATTTCCCGGATGCCATTGTTATATCCATCGGAATCTCGACAACTTTCTTATGTGCAATTGTGCGCCCGTTGATTCCTACAGGCGAGAAGGTTCCATCGGTAGATCTAATTTCTGCAGATATGCGGGCATCAACATCGCCAGGTACAAGCAATCGCAAAGTATGAGGCGTTGAACCATTTCGACCGGTTTGTTGAGGAATTGCTGGAATCTGAAGAGTCTTAGTTGCATCCCCCGTTGAATTAACTAAATCTCCTCCGAGTGCTTGTAGACCTTTACCGCGTTCGTCGATGAGGAAACCGTTAACTCGACCTGAACGAGTGAGAAGATGAATTGCAATCTCTTTCGAACCGGGTGCAAGCGTTGCCAAAGAGAGTGATGCATATGAATTTGGCTTGAGTGAGATGCTTCGTGGAGCAAGTTCTCCATTTTCATTGAAGAGCGTGATCTCGACGAGTGCGCGACCTAATCCACTGTTGACAATATTGAGTGAACCTTTTGAAGTGACATCAGCGATTGCTCCGACAAACCATTGAGATGCAACAGGTGCACTACATGGAACAGCACCTGCCCACACGCCTTTGCGCACCTGCCATACAACTGGCGTGACCGAGCCTGCCTCAATGACTGCGGATTGCGCTGAAATCGCATATCTTCTAAAGCCAACTTCGGAAGACTTCATTGAAGATGAACCGGTCTTACGAACTAAAGTCTTCGGAGACGTTAGCGATATTGCAGTGGTTAGCCCAGAAATATTTGGAGGGCAAACAACTGCTGGATAGCTCTCATTAAATCTACTGGTGGATGCAGTGAAGTTAAGGATATTGCTCAGAAAAATTGTGGTGGCAGTAGCCACTGCAAGGATGAGAACTCTTCTACTTTTCATGAGAGCACCGATTCAGAAATTTCACGGCGACGACGACCAGCAGGCAGCGCTAACACAACCGTGGTGGCCAGTGCGATGAGGAAGAAGGAGATCCAGGCGCGACGTGCAGTACCGTCATGAATTACAGAGATATCTCCACCTGTGGTTACCTCAAAGGTTGGCAAACCATTGGCGTTCTCAATTTTCGCCAAGCGATAGCCGTCTTGGAAGATCTGCCAACGCTTGCTGTAAGTCTCAGTTAAAGTGATTGTGCCCGGAGTCGGAGCATTTGCACTTACACCCTTAGATTGAAGAACAAATTCTTTCCCAGCGTAATCCACAAATTTGATGCGGCCAGTACTTTCCAAAACTCGCCAAACAATTCCATCTCGGGTTGCAGAAGTTCTGCTAAAGCCACCCAGCCCATCGATGGTCTGAACTACTTCAGGAATTATCGGATTCTTAAGAAACACATATTTGATTCCGTAATCCGCAAAGACTTTGCTTGATGTCACACCGGTGTTGTCGACAAGACCTTCAATAGCTCGTGAAATGACATCTGTATCTGCTGGTGCCACATCAACTTCACCTAAAGTTGCTGAGCTTCCTCGTGAAATGTAATAAGAGAGCGTTGGTTGACCATTATTGCGATACGGTCTCAGCACCACGGTCTTCGCATCATTTTCAATAGCTAAGAATGCCGGTAAGACCTCTTTTGAAGATGTACGGACAGGAGAATCAGCGCCAGCGGTCATAAGCCAGAAAATAGATGTCGTTGAGTAGAAGAACGCGAGAAGTAGTACCGCTGCAACAGAGATATGTCTGTAGTTAATGTGTGACTGTTGAAGTCGGGCACGAATCTTGTCGAACATTACAACCGCTGATGTGATCGAAAGCAGCGTAGCTATCGAGATAAGTGTTCCTGCGTAAACGCGAGAAGAGGTTGCTGCACCATTGCCGTGAAGAGTCAGTGCACTCATGAGGGTTGCAGAGAGTAAGAAAACTATTCCAAGAGATGCAAACTTTCGGGCCGCCGTTGTTGAGAAGAAAGTTACAAAGAGAACAAAGGCGATAGGACTGACTGCCCACCAGGGAAGTGAACCTGGGCCGCCAGGGTTGGCAAGGAGTGCGAGGTTGGGCCCACCTCCAGAGACAGTTAAGCCAATTTCGCCAAGTAGTCGCGATGGATGAACGAAGTAGGCAAATGATCCGGGGGCAGATAGAAGTAGTGGGATAAAGAGCAAAGTCAGGCGGCGAATTACTCGCTGAATAAATTGTGAATCACGATAATTCTTTTCGGAAGCAAAGTAATCTCGGTAAATCCCAAAGAGTACGGCTCCGAGAACAATGAGAATTGCAGATGGGTTAAAGGCAAAAATCAACCAGACGAAGAGTGAATAGGCGTAGATGCTGCGCCATGAGCTCTGATCAATCTCATTCCAATTCTTAAGCTCACCGATAAATATTGGAAGTAGCGCCAAGAAGATTATGACGCCAAGGCGTCCAGCATTTATGGATGCGATTGCTACGGGTGAAAATGCATAGAGAAGAGCAGCCCCGGATGAGAGCCATTCATTTTCTGTAAAGCGCTTGAGGTAGCGATATGACGTAAGGAGAAGAAGAAATGGTGCCGCAAAGAAGAAAATAGTGATGAGGAGTGGAACATTTCCCACAGTAAATATCGATGCGGTGGAAACGAGTAATACCCAAGCAGGAGTCGATTCACCGCTGCCCATTCCGATTTCATGCCAGCTCGCGAGGTAAAGTTTGAAGAGATCGGTCAACCCATCTGGTGAAGGAGCAAGAGCCCCACCTGAGATAGGTCCGAGGCGATTGCGCGCCCAGAAAAGTGAGACCACAAATATCAAGGTTGAGACCGCAACTATTGGTCGCGTAAAGATTAGTTTCCAAGGGCGATGAGCAGCCGGGACCAAAAGGTCTTCTTCTTCGTTAATCGTTAAGTCGCTCAGCGCTGCTGAGGTATCAGCTGACTCATCAGGCAGAAGTTTTCCTCGGATCACTTCAAATCCGCGTGAGATTGAACTGCGCAGTTGTGTCCAACGAGATGGAATAAAAGCCTTTACTACTCGACTCGAAACAAATCGACTCTTCTTTCTTGATTTGCGAGCTTCAAATAATTCATTCGGATGGATGATGAGTGAGGCAATTGCAAGAATTTCATCACTTGCATATCCAGGGAGCTTTGCAAAGAGATAGCCGACTGCTCGAAAGAGTGCCCCTGCGAATAATTGAATGATCAGCCAAGGTAATGACCAAGCGCTTGAATTTGCTAAGAGCACGTACGCGGCATTGCGGCGATCGAGCAAGAGTGGGCGATGAAGGAATGCACCCTTTACATCGACATCTCTGCGTTCAGTTGCCGACGCTTGTGCGTGATAACCGACAGCATCTGTCACAACGACGACTGAGTGGCCGGCTGTGTGAACTCTCCAACCAAAATCAACATCGTCGCGGAATAGTTCGAGGTTCTGGTCAAAGCCGCCTAGCTCTTCAAAAATGTCCCGTCTGATAAGCGCACCTGCTGTGCTGACAGAAAGTACTTCGTGGATTCCATCTCGCTGACCTTGGTCATATTCAGATGGTTCAAGGCCGGTCCATCGTGCTCCATTGGTGGCCAAGCTAATTCCAACTTCAAGTAAGTGGCTGCGATCATGCCAACCAAGAAGTTTGGGTCCTGCCATGACAACACTTGGACGTTCAACAAGTGCTGCGAGAAGCGACTCGAGAGATGATGCAGTGAGTGCGCAATCATCATGGAGAATCCATAGCCACTCATCAACTCCTTCAATAGGAGCTGCAAGTTGGTCTACACCGTATGCAACCGCGGCACCGAATCCCGTTGTGCGATCTAACGTTGCAACTGGAATGCGAGCGCCTTTGAGAAGTTTTGCAGATGAATCCACTGAACCGGTATCGACTGCAAGAATTTGATCAACCTGACGAGTTTGCGATGCGATTGATGCAACAACTTCAGGCAACCAGGTTGATCCATCATGGACAACGAGAATTGCTGAAACGCGTTGCGTACTCATAAGGGAAACTTATCGTTTGAAACTGTGAAGTAAATGAAGTGCCCGTGCTTACGCAGGACGACGCTTCAGGCGGCGGCGCTCACGTTCAGAGAGGCCACCCCAAATTCCGAAACGCTCATCATGCGCAAGCGCATATTCGAGGCATTCCTGACGGACTTCGCACGAGAGGCAGACACGCTTTGCTTCACGTGTTGATCCGCCCTTCTCAGGGAAAAAAGCTTCTGGGTCGGTCTGGGCGCAGAGTGAGCGCTCCTGCCAGGAGAGTTCAATGTTCTCTCCGCTAGCGAGTTGAATAGTTGGTCCAGCAGTGGGGGCTGATGGCTTGCCAGTCGATGTTCCTTCTGGGCGGATCGGCATGCGGTCTCCTCAAGTCATTAGGGCGCACTTCGGTATGAAGAACGCGCTCTAGGAGTGAATTACACCCGTGTAATCCCTCTGAGTCAACCCCGAGATTAAGACTTTTTTACGATTTCCCGCGAAAAAATGTGAAAAACGGGGTGATTGTCGATATTTCTTACAGATTGATGGGCAAATCCAGCTTTTTCGAGAGGTAATGGGCGTTCTTCTGCGTTCCTGCTGCAATCTCGGTCCCATGTGCGATGAAAGATCGCGTGAGAGTTGCTCCATCTCCGATGATGCAGTCGTCTCCGATGATGCAGTCGTCGATACGTACTCCCGAGCCAATTGAGCAGCGAGACCCAATCGAGGTTCCTCCAGTTATCACTGCATCAGCTGCAATTGTTGTCCCAGCCATTGCGTGGAATTCACCATCAACTAAATCTCGTGAACCTTTAAAGAGGGCAGCTGGAGTTCCTACATCGAGCCAATATGACTGCTCTTTATAACCGAAGACAGGTCGCCCACTTGAAACAAGAGCAGGAAAAGTTTCACGTTCGATGCTGACAACTTTTCCACTTGGAATTTGATCAACAACAGATGGGCTAAATACGTAACAACCAGCATTAATTGAATTTGTTACTGGGTTATCCATCTTCTCAAGGAATGCACTGACGCGACCTTCTGCATCAGTTGGCACACAACCAAAGGCGCGCGCATCTTCGACATCGATGAGGTGAAGCGTTACATCTGCTTGCTTTTCAATGTGGAAAGCAATCTGATCTGCAATCGAGTGGCGGCTAAGCACATCGCCGTTGAAAATAACAATAGGTTCGTCGCGTCCAAGAAGTTCCGCGGCGTTGCGGATTGCGCCACCTGTCCCTAATGGCTCTTTCTCAATCGCATAAAGAATCTTCATTCCCCACTTAGCACCATCGCCAAAGTACGGAGTAAATACTTCTGCTAGATAAGAAGTAGCAAGTACGAGAGTATGAATTCCGGCGCGCTTTGCAGCAAGTATCTGGTGTTCAGTGACAGGAAGTCCTGCGACAGGAAGCATCGGTTTAGGTGATTCATCTGTCAGTGGCTTGAGGCGAGTACCGAAACCGCCAACCAGGAGAATGCCTACAGCCATTACTGTGCACCGACTTTGCTCGTGATGCGCGAGGCAGCCTCAGAAATCTGTTCATCCGTTGCAGTCATAGCGATACGGATATGTGTTGCATCTCCGTAGAAGATTCCGGGCGTTGCAAGGATTCCAAGCGATGCCAGCCATGCAACAGATTGCCAGCAATCCTCATTGCGGGTCGCCCAGAGATAAAGACCTGCATCGGAGAAATCAATAGAAAATCCAGCAGCTTCTAGAGCAGGAATCAACAAATCTTTACGGGAGTTATAGCGCGCACGTTGTTGAGCGACATGATCTGAATCTGAAAGAGCGGCAATCATCGCCTTCTGCACTGGAAGTGGAACCATCATTCCTGCATGTTTACGCACCTCAAGAATTTGCGCGATTAATTCAGGATCTCCGACAACAAATGCTGCACGGTAGCCAGCTAGGTTTGAGCGCTTAGAAAGTGAGTGCACAGCAAGGATATTTTTATTGTCTCCACCAGTGTGGGCGAGAATTGAAGTGGGAGTTACAGTCTTTCCAAATTCGAGATAACACTCATCAGAGACGACTACTCCCCCAGATTTACGAGCCCAATCAATTGCAGATTGATACTCCGATGCTGAGTGAACGCGACCCGTTGGATTTGATGGCGAATTTACCCACGCTAAATCAGCAGTCGGCCACCGTGATGCATCAACTCCTACTGGAGTTGCTTCAGATTTAGCGATCATGGCACCAACTAAATACGTTGGGTAGGCAACCTCAGGATAGAGAACGGTCTTAGATGTGAGCAGAGTTGGTAGCCATGCAACAAACTCTTTCGAACCGATAAGTGGGAGAACTCCGAAATTTCCAGAGGCGCCAAGATTAACTTTTGCCCATTCTGTAATTGCAGAGCGAAGTTCTGGAGTTCCCATCGTGACGGGATAACTTGGTGAATTTGCAGAGTCTTTTAACGCTTGCTGAATGAATAGCGGGGTTGCATCAACAGGAGTTCCAACAGAGAGATCGATAAGTCCTGCTGGATGTTCTTTCGCAGTTGCGCCAAATGGAGCGAGCGCATCCCACGGGAAATCAGGAAGTTTGTGGCCCAAGAGCTGTTACATCTGGATGGTCGGTATTTGTCTCGCCGACCTTTGATGCTCCCCCAGGTGATCCGAGTTCGATAAAGAATTCTGTATTGATCTTCTTGTAATTCTGCCACTGCCCTGGGACGTCATCTTCGTAATAAATCGCTTCAACTGGGCATACTGGTTCGCAGGCACCACAGTCGACGCATTCGTCCGGCTGGATGTAGAGCATGCGGGTGCCGTCATAGATACAGTCGACAGGGCACTCTTCACGGCAAGACTTATCTTTAACATCCACGCATGGTTCTGCAATTACATATGTCACGAAAAGTCCTCCGGAAGCTATTAACGGTTGGCGGTAATTCTAACCCTGCGAGAGCGCTCTTGCACGATTAGGGTTGGGCTATGTACGGCAAAGTCTTGGGCCAGCGATGAATTTCCCCACCCAGATTGCCCAGGCGATAGGTAAACGAGTCACCATCCGGCTTCGCGATGGCGATGGAACTTTCCGCGATGTGGTTGGCGTTCTACAGAGTGAGACAGCCCTGATTAATCGACGGGGTGAAAGTATCTCCTTTGATCCTGAAGTTGCGGTCGCGTTTCGAGTAATTCCAGTCTTCAATCGTCGCGACGTTTCAACAGGTTCTCTCTCGATGTACGACACCATGTCGCGATCCTTGAAGACTATTTCTAGTCGCGACGGCGCAGTGCGAATTTACTGCTGTGGGCCAACTGTCTATCGTGATGCCCACGTCGGAAATCTTCGTACCTTTCTCCTTTCAGATCTCATCTCTCGAACTCTGCAATTGACTGGACTTGAAGTAACGCTGGTTCAAAACATCACCGATGTTGGTCATATGGCCGATGACTTCTCCGAAGAGGACAAGATGTTGGCCGAATCTGAGAAGACCAAGATTGATCCATTTGAAATCGCACGCACATTTGAAGCGCGCTTTCACGTAGATCTACAACGACTTAACATTCAAGGTGCGGACTCTTATCCTCGAGCATCAGAGAAGATGCCTCAGATGATTGCGGCTATTGAGAAACTCATTGAACTAAAACATGCATACGTTGGAAGCGATGGATCGGTCTACTTTGACGCAACATCATTTGCTTCATATGGAGCGTTGAGTGGCAACAAACTCGAAGCGCTCAAGCCGGGGCACCGCTATGAATTTACCGATGAAGGCGGGAAGAGATTTCACGCTGATTGGGCGCTTTGGAAATTAGCAGGCGCCCGCACACAAATGATTTGGGATTCACCGTGGGGTGCAGGTTTTCCTGGCTGGCATATCGAGTGCAGTGCAATGTCGATTGAGCTCCTCGATGGCCATGTTGATCTGCATATCGGCGGGATTGATCTGCGCTTTCCTCACCATGAAAATGAGCGCGCGCAATCTGATTCACTCACCGGCGATGAAACTGTAGATACCTGGGTACATGGTGAGCACCTGCTCTTTGAAGGTCGCAAAATGTCAAAGAGCGCAGGAAATGTGGTCCTTCTTCAGGATGTCATTGATCGCGGGCTAGATCCCTTGTCACTTCGCTTCGCTCTCCTTGAGAACCGCTATCGCTCGCAAATGGATTTAAGTTGGGCATCTCTTGAGGCAGCGCACACAACTCTTAAACGTTGGCGGCAATTACTTGCAGATGCAGGTAGCGGCACTGAAATAAAGTTTGATCAAGAGATTAGTGATGCGTTCACAACAGATTTAGATACTCCACGTGCCATGCAGCGCATGCGTGCCATTGAAAAAGATTCATCAATTGGCGCACTCGACAAGCGAGCGCTCTTCCTATTTGCCGATCAAGTACTTGGATTGGAACTCGACCGTGGAGTTGAAAGTAAAGAACCTAGTGCTGAGATTAAAGCTTTGCTTAGCGCTCGAATCGCTGCACGTTCTGAAAAGAATTGGGCGCTCAGCGATTCGCTACGAGATCAACTCTTGGATGCTGGCCTCGAGATTAAAGATGGTGCTAATGGGCAAGAGTGGAGTTGGCGTTAATTAAGGGCGTCGAGCTACTGCAAAGATTCCTGCAATAAATCCGAGGGTCAAGAGCGCACTCCCTGGATTATCTCCCTGAATAAGTAACTCATTTCCCACTCCAAAAGATCCAGCTTTGGCAATAACGGCCAGCCAAGAGATAAGTGCAAAGAATTTGTAAAGTCTTTTGCCTGTGTAACGACCTACCCACCAAATTGCTATGTGACTGCCGACTATGCCCACAATCGCACCAAAGGGTGGCAGTGTTTGGTGAATTAACGTTGCAGAAGATGCACTAGCTACGCCTATGAAGATTGCATAAACGAAATTCATCGAGTGACATCTACTCCGGCAAAGAGATCTTGCTCGTAGCCCTTGCTATCAAAAGGTTCGGCCTTCTCGCCCTTCACTAGCGTGTAGTACTCATGTCCCCAGACTTGTAGTCCCAAGTTATTGGAGAGTGCGAAAAACGGCCCATCGACTTCAATTTGGGTTGCATGTGCTCGCATAGCATCCATCTTCTGCTCAACATAGGCATTTCCATCCACCATCGCGTGCACGAATGAATCATCTTTTGCGAAAGGAAGATCGTCAGCGCTCTCAGCTCCGAAGAAATCAGAGCCGATTTTCTTCATTGAATCAATGCCCTCTTGAATAACTGACTTCGGCATCACGTTCCAGTAAATCTTCTGAATATTCCATGCTGATTTCTCGGCGGCGCTCATAGCAACGCGATGAGCCTGAATGTGATCAGGGTGGCCATATCCGCCAAATTCATCATAAGTAATCAGCACATGAGGTTTTACCTCGTCAATGACTCGCACCAGATGGTCGGTCGCTTCATCAAAGTCAGCATTCCAGAACACATCCGGGCGATTGTTAGGTTCTGTGCCCATCATGCCGCTGTCGCGGTACTTGATGGCTCCTTCGCCAAGAAAGCGATGATCGGAAATTCCGAGTGCTTTCATGGCAACTGCCAGCTCTTCAACGCGATGGTCGCCGAGTGAATCAGTCGCTTGTGCTGCTAAGTGCGCAAGTTCTGGAACGAGGACTTCTCCTTCCTCGCCACGTGTACATGTAACGAGAGTTACTTCAGCACCTAGGGCTGCATACAACGCCATGGTGCTTCCATTGTTAATGGTTTCGTCGTCAGGATGAGCATGCACAAGCAGCATGCGGTAACCCTCATAGCTATTGAGCATTAGTAGACCGGAAGAGAAGTATCGATCTGCTTTGCCCATGCAATAACACCACCAGCTACATGTGAAGCATCGGCAAACCCAGCGCTCTTTAGGATTGCCAAGCACTCGGCAGAGCGAACACCGCTCTTGCAGTGAAGGACGATTGGCTTATCTTGCGGAAGTGAGGCCAGGACGCTGCCGTCGATAAATCCTTGCTTAGGAATTAAATGAGCGGTTGGTATATTGACGATTTCATACTCGCTAGGTTCGCGAACATCGATCAGATAGAAATCTTCCTTGCTATCTATCTTTGACTTGAGCTCTTGAACAGTAATTGTGGAACCACTGCTTGCCTCTTGCGCTGCATCCGAAAGTGTTCCGCAGAACGCTTCGTAATCAGGCAGAAGAGCTGTTTGAGTTGCGTTGTCGCTGCAGAGTGGGCAGTTAGGATCTTTACGAACCTTGATCTTTCGGAATGTCATTTCGAGTGCGTCATACACCATGAGTGACCCGATGAGTGGTTCACCAACTCCAGTAAGAACCTTGACCGCTTCCGTTGTTTGGATTGATCCAATAGTTGCGCAGAGAACTCCAAGCACGCCACCTTCAGCGCAGCTTGGAACCATTCCAGGAGGTGGTGGTTCTGGGTAGAGGCAGCGATAGCAAGGACCGTATTCAGCCCAGAAGACACTGGCCTGTCCATCGAAGCGATAAATCGAACCCCAGACGTATGGCTTCTTCAAAAGCACACATGCATCGTTGACGAGGTAGCGAGTTGCAAAGTTATCTGTACCGTCAACGATGATGTCGTACTGAGAAAAGATTTCCATCACATTTGAATTGTCGAGACGAGTCTCATGCAATAAAACATTCACATAAGGATTAATCTCAGCGATCTTCTCCTTTGCGCTGAGCGCCTTGCTCTTTCCAATATCTGACTGACCATGAATTATCTGGCGCTGAAGATTAGATTCATCGACAGTATCGAACTCAACGATTCCCAGAGTTCCGACTCCCGCTGCAGCAAGATACATAAGTGCTGGAGAGCCCAAGCCACCTGCTCCAACGCAGAGAACCTTTGCATTCATTAAGCGCTGCTGGCCGGCCATTGCAACATCAGGGATGATCAAGTGGCGGCTGTAGCGGCGCACTTCATCGACGGTGAGCGCTGGGCCTGGCGTGACTAGTGGAGGCGTCTTCATGCTGATAATTCTGCCGTACTGTGCCTTTCGAGGCGAATTCAGTACGATTCGCGCAATGAGTACTGAAACTGCTTCTGCAAACAATTCGCGTTCAGATAAATCGCGCCTTCCTCGAGACGAGCGACGCGCAATTCTTCTCTCTGCCGCTCTCGAAGTTTTCACCGCTGCTGGCTATCACTCGGCAGCAATGGATGAAATCGCAGATCGAGCAAATGTCAGCAAGCCAGTTTTGTATCAGCACTTCCCATCTAAGTTAGATCTCTATCTCGCTGTTCTTGATCTTCATATCGATTCCCTAGTCTATGAAATTCAAAAGGCAATCTCTTCAACTCCGGATAACGAGCAACGTGTGCACGTCACCATCGAGGCCTATTTCAACTTTATTGAGAATGAGGGCGAAGCATTCCGCCTTCTCTTTGAAAGCGATATGAGCGTCGAGCCACAAGTTCGCGAACGTCTTAATCGAATGACTTACGACTGCGCAGCAGCAGTTTCTGGAGTTATCTCAAATGACACTGGACTTCCTAAGGAAGCGGCAATGATGCTCGGAGTCGGATTGATTGGTTATGTACAAGTAACTGCTCGCCACTGGCTCGAGCGTGATAGCAAACTCACTCGTCAGCAGGCCATGGAGCTCGTTGAGAACCTTATGTGGCGTGGAATTTCTGGA
>JACCDX010822491.1_pt1 | contig 12313 bp, 5 predicted proteins | sample 7449681 | NCBI WGS metagenome assembly JACCDX01 (sample SAMN15323450, study PRJNA562643) | freshwater metagenome | isolation source: river surface water | place: USA:Blue River Watershed | collected 2017-08-18
GGCGTTTTATGCAGAGACCCCTGCGTAGCGGCTAGAACCCGCATTGGGCTTCTATAAGGAGAAATCAAATGGGAAGAGCTCTTAAAATCCAGAAAACAAACATTGGTGCTGGCACCACTGTTACCAACGGCGTCACAGCCTACAACCAAAACGTTACTACAGACGCTGGTTATCCAAACTTTGGTAGTTTGACCAATCCAGTGGTCAACAGTGCAAACACTCTAAGTTCCACAGAATTTATTGGTGTAGTTGGCGGTTCGCCTGCAACTTCTACTGCCAGCGCAACATTTCCAGAAATCAGCGCATTGGTTAACATTTTGCTTGCTGACGGAACTGACAGTTACACAGCCACAAGTTCATACACAGGTCGTATTGTGCGTCAAAAAGGCAGCCACAAGTTCTTGGTAGCTGCCACCGGCGCAACCATTGCTGATGATGCTATGATTGTTGGCCAAGCATATCAAATTGCTGTTCTTGGTACCACTGATTGGCAAGCATGCGGCGCAGGTTCACAATCTGCTGTTGGCGACATTTTCACTGCAACCGCTGCTGGCGCAGGCACAGGCGAAGTGTATGCAGTTGGCCAGTGTGTGTTGGCGAACGATGCTACACCAGCAGCTGGTTATATGGCCATTGGCTTCTCTGTAGGCGACAGTTCTGCTGTGTACGCCAGTTACATCACCAACAAGTGGATTCGTGACTGGAACGGCATGACCTATGGCAACTACAGCGATAGCAACAATGGAGTCAACGTTCAAAGCAGCGAAAACTTCTATCCTGTTAACTTCTTCACAGACGAAGGCACAGTCACATGGTCTGGTGCTGAAGTGGTTGGCGGCGTGCAAGCTCAAAACGGCACATTACAGTTGGCACAAGTCGACAAAGTTACATCTTAATTGATTTAACCCCAGAGTCCTCCTAGATAACTACTAGGAGGATTTTTTATGACTGCGGCATTTGTATTAGGTAACGGCATAAGCCGTCAACAAATTGATTTGAACTTGCTGAAAACGCTTGGGCGTGTGTACGGCTGCAACGCTATCTACAGAGAATTTGAACCAGATGTGTTGATCAGTACTGATTTGCCAATCAGCGACAGAATTCAGCACGAAGGGTATAGCCGTACTCACACCCATTATACTCGTAAACCCTTGCCAGATTCAGGATCCATGCGCATTGCACAACAGTATTTTGGCTACAGTTCTGGTCCAGCCGCAGTGGGACATTCGGCATTGGACGGTGCAAGAGCTATCTATATGATAGGTTTTGACATGGGCCCAACTCGTATGGGCAGATTCAACAACATCTACGCAGATACAGAATTCTATAAAAAGAGTTCTGCCAGTCCCACGTTTACTGGCAATTGGGTACGCCAAATCAAGCAAATAGCCAAAGATTTTCCCAAAGCTAGTTTTTTCAGGATTGTGGGAGATACCACAGCCGAAATACAGGATTTAAAAGCCATTCCGAACATGATGCACATGCCCATGGTAGACTTCTTAAACCGAATAAATAACACAAAGGAACTCTAAATGTCTATCTACCAGCGTTATGCCAGCAATGTTATCATTGAATCCATTGGATCAGCTAACACCGTAACATTCCAAAATACCGGCGGCGTTGCTAATGTGATTGTCACCGGTGACCTAACTGTCACCGGTAATGCATCTCTAGCAGGTAACATTTCGGGCGACAAGTTGTTCAATGGTACAACTTCGATTGAAATTCAAACCCCCAATGGAAACGCCAATATCACCGTGGGCGGGGTCAGCAACGTTGCAGTATTCACTCAAACAGGTTTGAACATCACTGGCACAGTGGTTGCCAACGGAAACGTCACAGGTGGCAACGTCAACACAGCTGGTCAGGTAAGTGCAACAGGCAATGTCAGTGGTGGTAATTTAACCATTGCCACAGGCAATATTGTACTCACTCAAACTTCTGGAGCCACAACAGCTCAAGTTATCAGATTCACAGATGCCAACACAGCAGTCACAACGCTGGGTGCAAACATTGGATCTTTTGAATGGGTAACTGCCGATGCCACAGGTCTTGGCGCAAGAACCACTGCGGCACTGCGAGCAGTTTATAGCGATGTCAACGGCAATGCCAACATCCTGCTACAAACCAATTCGACCACTAGAATTGCTGTGTTGGGTGCCTCAGGAAACGTTGGTATTGCCAACGTTGCTCCATTACACACATTTGCTGTGACTGGAAACAGTTATATTTCGGGCACAGCAGAAGTAATTGGCAACATCACAGGTGGCAACATCATCACCGCAGGCAGGGTAACTGCCACTGGAAACTTGGTGTCTGGCGCCAACGTGGTAGCCGCAGGCTATGCTTCAGTTACTGGCAACATCACTGGCGGCAACATTATTAGTGTGGGTGTGATCAGCGGCAGTGCCAGCGGTATCTCAGCCACAGGCAACGTTCGTGGTGGCAACGTCAACAGCGATAACTTTATTTCGGCCACAGGAAACGTCTACGCCGGTGGTGGCTTGCAGACTCAGGGCAACATCAGTGCTACAGGTTCAGTGCTGGCTGCCACAGCTATTTTGGGCAATGCCAACGTTACCGGCAACATGTTTGGCACAGGCATTGGTGTGGAAAACATTGTGTGGCAAAGTACTTCAGCCAACATAAGTTCTGCATCCATGGCCAACGTGGGTTCTTTAGGGTTCCTTGCCTTGGCAGGATCAAGCTACAAGTTCGAAGCCTACATGCCTGTGATTCCAGCAGGCACAACAACCACAGCATTCAGCACTTATTTTGACGCAGGAACCTGCTACTACACTGTGGAATCTCAGACCACCCCAACCGCTGGTTTTGCAATGGCCACGTCAAACACATCAGGAACCACTGGCACTACTCAAAGCATGACTGGTACTACTCCGCGAACTGTGAGAATCACCGGCATAATCTACAGTGCAGGCAATGCAAACGTGGCAATCCAAGCTCAGACCAGTGCTGCAAACCTAGTAGCACCGTCAGGATCCTATCTCACCTACACTAGAGTTGGCTAAAGCCTAATCCTGTTCTTTTGGTAAATACACTAGAGGACTGGATTACCTATGACACAACAGATTATCAACGTTGGTACCGTGGCCAACGATGGCACCGGGGAACCGTTACGCACAGCATTTGACGCGGTAAATGACAATTTTACGGAAGTTTACGCCGCAGGTCCTGTTGGTAGCAATGTTGTCATAGCTAACAATACTATTTCTATCAATGGTACCAATGGCAATTTAATTCTGCAGGGCAATGGCATTGGCAACGTTGTGACCAATAGTTCTGTGCGCCCATCTGTAGATGCAGTGTTTGATTTGGGCAGTTCTTCATACAGATACGACACTGTTTATGCTGCATATTTCCAAGGTAACGGTGCGGGACTAACAGGAATCACAGTCAGTGCTGGCAGTCAAATTCTCAATGCCAACAGCAATGTGCGAATTGCTGATATTAACGGTCCAGTCACAGTCAGCGTAAATGGTACAGCTAATGTGGCAACTTTCAGAGCCAATGGGTTGTCGGTGTCAGGCAATGTTTCAGTGTCAGCAGGCAATTATTTTCTGGGCAATGGTGCGCTGTTAACAGGTATATCAACTGCAACAACCAATATTGCCAACGGAACATCAAACGTTGTGGTTGTGAGTTCGGGCGGCAATGTCACTGTTGGCGTTGCAGGTACATCAAACGTTGCAGTATTTTCTTCAAACTCAGTCACAGTCAAGGGCAGTATTCTTCCTGCAGCCAACGTCACTTATGACCTTGGTAGTCCAACACAAAGATTCAATGACATCTATCTCAGCGGAAACACAATTGATTTAGGTGATGCAACCATCAGCGCCAACGCCACAGCAGTAATAATCACCAATCCTGCGGGTGGCAGCTTTGTCATGCAAGGTGCAGGCAATACCTCCACTTATGGCAACTCCAATGTTGCTGCATACTTGCCAACCTATGCTGGAAATATTGGAACAGGCGCTGGATATCTTTTTGGTAACGGCAGCCAGTTGACTGGTCTGCCAGCAAGTTATTCTAATGCCAACGTTCAAGCATACTTGCCAACCTATTCAGGCAACGTTGGCTCACTCACTGCCACTGGCAACATTCAGGTTGTCAATGGTATCTTCATTGGTAACGGTGCTGGACTCACTGGTGTTGTGGCCAGCTCCAACGTTGGTTCGGCAAGCAAACTTGCCAGTGGCACAACTGAACTTAATATTCCTGTGGCCAATGGTAACATTGTTGGCAACATTGGTGGTATAACCAACATTTATGAATTCTCAACACTGGGATTGAGTGTTGCTGGTAATGTCACAGCATCGGGTAATTTGGTTGGCAACATATATCAACCAGGCGCGAATCTAATACTTCAAGTTGGTGCCACAAGCGAATGGGATTTTTCTGAAGTTGGCGACTTGGTTGCTCCAGGTAATATCACAACTGTTGCTAACATTCAAGCAGGTTTCTTTGTTGGTAACGGTTCTGCACTCACTGGACTGCCAGCAAGCTACACTGATTCAAATGTGACCACATTGTTGGCAGCACTGGGCTCTAATGTCATTAGCGGCACCGGTAATATCACAACTACTGCTAATATCTCAGGCGGATATATTTTAGGTAATGGATCACAATTAACTGGTTTGCCAGCAAGTTACACTGATTCAAATGTGACCACATTGTTGGCAGCGTTGGGAAGCAACGTCATCAATGGCACCGGTAATATCACAACCACTGCTAATATCAGCGGTGGATATATTTTAGGCAATGGTAGCCAACTCACTGGACTCCCTGCAGGATATTCCAATGCTGATGTTTCTACATACTTGGCCAGTGGAACAAATGCTGCTAACATCATTACAATTGCTAACGTAACCGGCGGTAACTTGACCACAACCGGTCTGGTGTCTACAACCAGTAATGTTAATGCTGGTAATGTGGTAGCATCTCCTGGTATTGGAACATTGGTGCTTGGCCGAGCCACTGCCACTGGATCTCCGGGACTGAGTTCAACTTCATCTTTGACTTTTACTGCTAACCGTGCTGGAACTGCAAAAGAATTAGTATTCAATGACACCGGAAACTTATCAGCACCTGGTTCAATTTCTGGTGCAAGTGTCACTGCAATTGGCAACATTGTTGGTGGCAACATCAATACTGGCGGCTTGATTAGTGCAACTGGTAATATTGTTGGCGGTAACCTGAGTGGTACCAACATTGTTGGCACACTTGAAACCGCAGCGCAACCTAATATCACATCAGTTGGTACATTGACTGCATTGACAGTAACTGGTAATGCCAGCGGCGGTAACATCAACACAGGTGGGTTGGTATCTGCAACTGGCAACATTGTTGGTGGCAACATCAATACCGGTGGTTTGATCAGTGCAACTGGCAATATTGTGACCACTGCAAATATCAGCGGTGGCAATTTAAGCATCAGTGGTGCTTTTAATCCCGCAACTGTTGCTGCTAGTGGCAACATTGATGGCGGTAACTTACGAACACAAGGTGTGGTCAGTGCCTCGGGCAACGTTATTACAGATGGTTACTTTGTTGGTAATTTTGCTGGCAACATCACTGGTAATTTAACGGTACCTGGTTCAAACACACAAGTTTTATTCAACGCTAACGGTAACGCTGGTGCTGTAGCAGGATTTACGTACAATTCAGACTCAAACACCATGACGGTATTGGGTGTTGTATCTGCACAGGGCAACGTTATTGGAGGAAACTTAACCACTGCCGGATTGATCACATCAACTGGCAACATCACTAGTGGTAACATTGCTACTGCTGGTAACGTTAGTGCAACTGCTAACATCAACGGTGGAAACGTAATTAGTTCTGCACTGGTGCAAGGTGTTACAGTATCAGCTAGTAGCAATGTAGTTGGTGGTAACTTAACTACTGCTGGACAAGTTTCAGCAACTGGCAACATCACTGGTGGCAATCTGAGTGTTACCAACATTGCTGGCACATTGACCACAGCAAGTCAAACCAATATCACATCTGTTGGTACATTAACTGCACTAGCTGTTACGGGTAACGTTAGTGGCGGCAATTTAACAACAAATGGACAAATCAGCGCAACTGGCAACATCACTGGTGGCAATCTGAGTGTTACCAACATTGCTGGCACATTGACCACTGCGTCGCAAACAAATATTACTAGTGTGGGCACACTGGGATCTTTAGCAGTGACTGGCAACATTGGTGGCGGCAACTTGAATGCTACAGGATTGAGTTTGAGCGGCAACGTTGTCAGTGCAATCAACACTACAGCCAACATCACAACCACTGCCAATATCAGCGGTGCATACTTTATTGGTAATGGTAGCCAACTTACTGGATTACCAGTAGGCTACAGCAACGCTGATGTACAAGCCTACTTGCCAACATACACTGGCAATTTGGCCAGCCTTGCAGGCATAGTTACAACCACAGCTAACATCACCGGCGCCAACATCAACACAAGTGGCCAAGTCAGTGCCACAGGCAACATCACAGGTAATTTCTTTATTGGTAATGGAAGTTTGCTGACTGGCATTGCTACTTCCACACCAACACAGCTGGTAAATGGCACATCAAACGTCACAGTGGCCTCGGGTGGCAATACCACAATTGGTGTGGCTGGAACCACAGTTGGAACATTTGCTAGCACTGGTATTTTGATTTCTGGTATAGCATCAGCTTCGGGTAATGTCACAGGTGGCAACATTGTTACAGGTGGCCTGATCACTGCAACTGGCAATGTCAATACAGCCGCAGGTGTATTGGCCACTGGTAACTTGCGTGGTGGCAACATACAAACACCAGGTTTAATCACAGCAACTGGCAACATCACAGGTGGTAATTTAAACGCTACTGGATTAAGTTTGTCAGGCAACGTTGTAAGTGCGTTGAACGTAACTGGCAACGTTGCTGGCGGCAATATTAATACACCTGGAGCGGTCAGTGCCACAGGCAACATCAACGGTGGCAATGTCAATGCTGGTATAATCAGTGCCACAGGCAACATCAACGTTAGCGGTAACATTGTCACAGCAGGAGCAGGTGGTAATATCACTGGTGCTAATGTTATTTCTGCCACAACACTCAGTGCATCAGGCAATATCACTGGTACCAACATTGAAGGTACGCTGACCACAGCAAGTCAGACAAATATTACCGCAGTTGGTACATTGACTGCACTCACAGCCACTGGTAACGTCACTGGTGGTAATTTGACCACCGCTGGCGCAGTTTCTGCACTTGGTGTTATCAGTGCCACTGGCAACGTGATTGGTGGTAATTTAGTGAGCGCGGCTGCAATTAGTGCAATAGGAGCCCTAACAGCAGCAGCCGTTACTGCCACTGGTAACGTAAATGGCGGTAACTTGGTCACACTTGGACAAGTATCAGCAGCTGGTAATGTTACAGGTCAGTATATTTTAGGCAACGGCGCTTTGTTGAGTGGCATTGCAGCAGGAACACCCACACGGATCGTCAATGGCACCAGCGAAGCCAACATTGGAGTCAGCGGCGGCAATGCCAACATATCAATTGGCGGAACATCAAATGTAGTTGTGTATGCCAACTCTGGTGTTTATGTGTCAGGACTTGAAAGTGTAACTGGCAACGTTATAGCAGGCAACCTTGAAACTGCTGGCACAGCCAGCGTAACTGGCAACATCATTGGTGGCAACGTTAATACTGGTATTGTCAGCGCAACTGGTAATGTGGTTGGTAGTAACTTAATCACAGTTGGAATAATCACAGCCACAGGTAACATCACTGGTGGCAACATCAACACTGCTGGTAACCTTAGCACCACAGGCAATGTGTTGGCCACAGGCAATGTATCAGCCACAGGCAACATATTGGGTGGTAACCTTGTTGTAACAGGATTGATGTCTGCGGCAGGTAATATTCAAGGCAACAACGTAAGCCTTACTGGTTTCATGTCAGCAACTTCCAACGTTGTAGGTGCCAATATCAACACACCAGGATTGATAAGTGCCACAGGTAATATCCGAGGTGGCAACTTGATCACTTCTGGAGAACTCACAGTACAAGGAAATGTTACAAGTGGTAATTTGATTACTACAGGACTGTTACAAGGTGCAGACTTGAGTGCTACCGGTAATGCAGTAGTCAATGGCAACCTCACAGTCAATGGCAACGTAACCTACATGAATGTGTCAACCTTGGCAGTAGAGGATCCAATTATCTCTATGGGACGCGGTCCCAATGATACGCCTTTGGTGTCTGATGATGGTAAGAGTCGCGGTATTGACATGTTCTACTATCAATCTTCCGCAGAGAAACAGGCATTTATTGGTTGGGACGATGTGACAAGCAAGTTGTTTGCGGCTGCCAACGTCGCTGTTGCCAATGAAATTGTAACAGTAAATCAATATGGTTCGTTTGTGGTTGGCACACTGGAATCTGCAGATGTAAGCGCAACAGGCAATATCACAACTGTTAACCTTAATGGCACAGGACAATTCAGCACCACAGGCAATGTGGTTGGTGCCAATATCAATGCAGGTGCATTGAGTTTGAGTGGTAACGTAATTTCTCCGCTGAATGTTACAGGCAACGTCACCGGTGGCAATATTGTCACAGCTGGTCAAATCAGTGCAACAGGCAACATTACAGGTGGCAACATCATGGGTGGAGCCAATGTCAACGCTACCACACACACAGGTACCACTGCCAGTTTGAGTGGTAATGTCACAGGTGGCAACATTGTCACAGGTGGCATAGTTACTGCCGCAGGCAACATAATTGGTCCCAACCTAGTGGCTACTACAACTGTGTTTGCTGGCACAGGCAGTACAACCAGAATAGAGTTGTCAGGAGATACCACCAACCCGGTAATTCAGGCCAATGGCTCAGCCACAGCAGGTTTGATAATTGGTAGTCAAGGCACCGGCAATGTGTTGTTCCAGCGATCAGGCAGTGTAACTGAAGGCATCAACACAGGACTCAAGATTGAAGGATATGGCAACAACTATATCACCATACAATCAGCCAACGATACCGCAGCAACCATTGCCGTAAAGAGCTTGCTCAATGCCAATGCTGACATTGCATTGTCACCAAAAGGTGCAGGTAACGTTACCACTGGCGCTAACTTGAGTGTGACTGGTAATGTCACAGGTGGCAACTTGAATGGTACCAGCATTTCGGGTACCTTGATCACGGCAGCGCAAACCAATATTACATCTGTCGGTACATTGACTTCACTGAATGTCACAGGCAACATCTCTGGTGGTAACTTGTCAGGCACCAGCATTATTGGTACGTTGACTACAGCGGCACAGACCAACATTACTTCAGTTGGTATATTGGAATCATTGAGCGCCACCGGCAACATCACAGGCGGCAATATCAACACACCAAACTTGGTCAGTACCAACAACATGTTTGCCAGTGGTTATGCCAGCGCAGTTGGTAATGTCACTGGTGGTAACGTAAATTCTGGTGGCTTGGTCACAGCCGTAGGCAACATCACTGGTGGCAACATCAATACCGGAGGTCTAATAAGTGCAGGTGGTACAGTAACAGCCGTAGGCAACATCACTGGCGGCAACGTGATTTCTGGTGGTGCAATCAGTGCCGCTGGTGCAATCAGTGCTGTAGGCAACGTAACTGCACCGAATTTCATTGGTAATTTGGTTGGCAACCTGTCCGCACCTGGTTCAAACAGTCAAGTGATGTTTAACTTGGACAATACAATCAGTGCTGATTCTGGATTAGTGTATGATTATGTAGCCAATACATTAACTGTAGGCGGCAAGATTGTCACAGCCAATGGTGGTGATTTAGAAGTATCAGGACGTATCAGTGTAACTGGCAATGTAGTAACTGCGGTAACAGGCAACGTGTCAACCGGCAACTTGTTGACATCAAGTGAAGTTATTGCAACAGGCAACGTTACAGGTGGCAACGTAATTGGTACAGCATTGGTACAGGGCGTAACTGTAAGTGCAAGTGGCAACGTTGTTGGCGGCAACGTTAACACCGCTGGAGTACTGAGCTCAAGTGGTACAGTTGTTGCCACAGGCAACATCACTGGCGGTAACATCAACACAGGTGCTCAAGTAGTTGCCACAGGCAACATCACAGGCGGCAATATTCAAACAGCTGGCCTAGTAACCGCAACTGGCAACGTCAACACAGCTTCAGGCGTGCTGGCAACAGGCAATATCACCGGCGGTAATATTAGCACAGCCGGACGAATATCTGCTGTGGGCAATATTATTGGTGGTAATGTACTGGGCGGAGCCAATGTTAATGCTACATTGTTTACTGGTACAACAGTTAGCATGGTTGGCAACATTACAGGTGGCAACGTAATTGGTACAGCATTGGTACAGGGCGTAACTGTAAGTGCAAGTGGCAACGTTGTTGGGGGTAATGTAACCACAGCAGGATTGATATCAGCTGCTGGCAACATCACTGGCGGAAATCTAAATGCTGTGGGTTTGAGCCTGAGTGGCAACGTAGTCAGTGCAATCAATATGACAGCAAATATCACCACTACTGGCAATATCACTGCTGGAAATGTGTCAGCTACAGGCAACATAAATATTGCTGGACAGTTGGCAGCAACCATAGCAGACGCAACAGCACTGGCAATAGCATTAGGATAAAAAATGGCAAATACTTTTACGAGAAAACTCAGCAGACTAGTAGGGACTTCAGCTACCACAGTTGGTAGCTATACTGTGCCGTCTGCTACTACCGCAGTTGTAGTTGGACTTTCATTGACCAATGTCACTTCCAGTGCAATTTCTGCCAACGTGATTATTTTAGATAATGCGGCCCAGACCACAAGACTAGCAGTCAATGCCCCTATTTCAGCAGGATCTAGCTTGGTAGTGGGCGGCGGTGATCAAAAGATTGTTTTGGTCACAGGAGATCAACTTCAAGTTCAAAGCAGTGCGGCCACCAGTATTGATGCTGTAATGAGTATAATGGAAATCACATAATGAGTTACGTTGGCCTAAATCCGCAACAACAACTGCTGAATACCAGCACTGAGACCTTTAGTGGTAATGCGGTAGCGTATCAATTTACACTAGGAAGAGCAGTAGCATCTGCGTCAGACCTTGACGTGATGATTGATCAAACTCTGCAACGTCCATTTGCGGATTACGAAGCTGAAAATACTTCACTACTATTTCAGTCACCGCCGCCTAGCGGCACAAACAACATCACTGTTACATATCGTGCTGGCGCACTCAACAGTCTCAATTTAACAGCCAACGCTTTTGGCGCTGGCACAGTTGGCGCCCCAAGTGTATACTCTGTGGCTGCAAACAATACTGGTCTTTATTGGTCAAACGCTACCAGTTTGGTAACCACAGTGGGCGGAACTGCTCGACTGGTGGTCAGTGGTAACGCAAATTCAACCAGCAATACAACAGGTGCTCTGCAAGTTGTTGGCGGTGCTGGTATTGCTGGAAATATCAACACCAGTGGTATAGTTACCATTACTAACACTACAAATAGTGCAAACGTTGGTACAGGTGCTTTGGTAGTTGGAGGCAGTATTGGCGTTGCTGGCAACGTCACTGTTGGACAGAATATCACCTGCGTGGGCGACTTCACAGTCAATGGAACGTTTACCACAACTGGTACTGATAGTTTGGACGTTACTGATCCATTTATATTCTTGGCCAATGCCAATCCTGGCGACACCTACGACACCGGTGTTGTAGCTCAATTTTACGACGGAGTGGCCAACAGATACACAGGTTATTTCCGTGATATCACAGACGGAAAGTACAAATTATTTGGCAACTTAACTGTCAAACCAACAACCACAGTTGACACAGCTGATGCTAGTTTTGAATATCAAGATTTAATTCTTGCTAATTTGAGTGCCACAGGCAATGTCAATGGAACATATTTTATAGGCAATGGTAGCCAGTTGACTGGCATCCTTACCACAGTTTCCAATGTTACTAATGGTACCAGTGGACTGTTTATTCCTGCACTAAACGGCAATGTGATTGTGAACGTGGGCGGGGCTACCTTGGCCACAGTGTCAAGTTCAGTTGGCTTGGCCATCACAGGCAACGTAAATGCCACCACAGGTATCAGTGCCACAGGTAACATTGTAGGCGGTAACATAACCACAGCAGGTATTGCCAGCGCCACAGGCAATATAACCAGTGCGGCAAATATTTCTGGTGGCAATGTGTTGACGGGTGGATTGGTCAGTGCAGCAGGCTCAATCACCGTAGGTGCTGGCGCAAACATCACTGGCGCAGTCAGCGCAAGCGGCAACATAACTGGTGCTAAC
>JACCDX010512649.1_pt1 | contig 12312 bp, 9 predicted proteins | sample 7449681 | NCBI WGS metagenome assembly JACCDX01 (sample SAMN15323450, study PRJNA562643) | freshwater metagenome | isolation source: river surface water | place: USA:Blue River Watershed | collected 2017-08-18
GTTAACATCAAATTAAAACCAACCATATTTTCAATTAGAACGATGTACCCGGCTTTTGAAGAGATACCATACTACATATTTGGTGGTATTGTTTTTGTTAATCTTTCAATGAATTTAATTAACGAAATTCAAAACTTGACATTTCTTGGATTGTTAAATAATTATGACATTATTAAACCGAAACTTGTTGTTTCGTCAATATTCAACACTAATGTAAATATTCTTAAAAATATTCAACAATATGATATTATATGCAAAGTGAATGATATTGATGTTAGTTGCATAGATGATTTACGTAAAGCATTAAAGAAACCTATTAGTATTAATGGTAAATCATTTGTAAAAATAGAGAATGATTTTTCTAATTCTATAATAATGAATTATGATGATTTAGTGGAGGATGATTATAAATTATCGGTTAATTACAGATATCCGCTAAATACATCAAATAAATAAATTTTTGATGTGTGATTTACGATATGAATATAAAATGATAATTATAATATATTATACTATAATATATTGTAATGAAAGTAATATTACTTAGACACGAAAAGAGAGGTATAGATATTGGATACTACAGTAGCTTAACGGATGAAGGAATATTTGACACAATACATTTAAAATACAAACTTGACAAAATCCATATTGATGAAATATTTTGTTCACCTTTTGTTAGAACAATCCAAACAATATATCCTTACGCTTATAAGAATAATAGAAAAATAAATTTGGAATATGGATTATACGAGTACTTACATAATCCATACTTTCTTTTAGCAAATTGGTATTATACTTATGATGATATTCCAGATAATGATTTGAAAGAGATTGTTAATATGGAATATAAGTCGATTGTTGACGGCAATGATTTCGTTGTTTTGGAAGACGAAATAAACCTGGAAAAGAGAATAACAAAGTTTTTTGAAAATATCATAAATAACCCAAACTATAATAACAAAACTATTTTATTGGTATCACATCAAGGTGTTATCAACAAAATTAAAGATTTATATTTTAAAAAAACAGATATGGGAGAACATTTTCCAATGGGACATTTTGAAATCTATCATTGGGTTAGGGAACCAAGGTTCGCGAGCGAAGCGAAGCTTTTGCATTCGACAGAATGCTAATCCCCTGATGCGCTTTAGCAAGCGCAAGCTTCGTGAGCCGTAAGGCGAAACTTTGGCGTTCGCCAGAACGCTAATCGCTAACGCTCGCGAAAACCCCTCCTTTTATTTGTAAAATTGTTTTTTAATACAGTTTTCTATCTAATTATAAAAACATTTTTTTAATTTAATGATAAATTAAAAATAAAAAGGAGGGGCTTTGGGGAACCTCGGTTCCCCAATTATATGCCTGCAAACATACTGTCTCCTGCATAATACCCTTGTATATCATTATTTAATAATTCCGATTTCCAATCATAATATTCAGTATTTTTTTCTTCATGACGTTGTTTTCTATTGCGTTCATATTTTTTTGTTTCTTCTTGATATTGATTTTTGTTTTGATTTATTTCTTTTTTATCGCGATATTCATCTCTATCTCTTTGTTGTTGTTGCATCTGCTGTTGTTGCATCTGCTGTTGTTGCATCTGCTGTTGCTGACTATTATAACCTTGTTTAATGTCATCAATATATTTTCTAACAATATCACTATTTAAAATATCAGCCTTTTTAATATAATCATCCCCTATTTTATTATTGCATTTATCATCATTCTCTTGTTTAAATTTATCTAAATAATCTCTAACAATATCACTATTTAAAACATCTGTTTTTTTTATATAGTCATCATTTATTTTATTATTGCATTTATCATCATGTTCTTTAGTAAATTTACCTAAAAAGTTTTTAACAATATCGCTATCAAAAATGCTTGATTTTTTTACATAATTATCATCGTGATCTTTCTTCATATTATTGATATAATCTTTGACAACATCACTATTTAAAATGTCGTCTTTTTTTATGTAATCTCTGTTTAAAATATCGAGACTCAAATATTTGCTTATATCAGGATGTTCATTAATATCATGTTCATGTATTTTTTTGCATTCTTTTTCAGGAGGGCAAACAGGACAAATTGGACATTCTGGGCAAATTGGGCATTGTGGGCATGCAGGTATCTCTGTTTTTAGAACATAATTATTTAAATCAACCTTCTCACATGGTTTAATTTCACTCTTTAAAATATAGTCATTTAAATCCGGATTTACATTCACCATATTTTTAGTGATGTAATTGCTCATATCAGGACATGCGGGAACACTACTTTTTAAAATATATTTGTCAATATCTTTATTTTTAGTAATATCATAGTTTCTACATATTTCATTTGTATTGATTGAAGGAGATGGTTGTGGATATGGGTATGGTTTAGGAGGTGGACATTGTTGAGGACATTTTACAGGTGGGCATTTATTGTCGCATTTATGTGTTGGATCGCAATTGTTATTATTGTTGTCATTATTATCATCATTATCAATAAATTTAACAAGAGAATCGTCAAAGGGTAATCCCCAATTATACATTTGTGATGCACCTTCACTTTGATCAGTTACAGAAGATGTTGATGGAGTAAAATGTTCGGTTATATAATTTAATTTAACAATCTTCTCTTTTTCATTTATATTTATTGGTGTATAATCACTTACATATAAGCCAATTATAATAATTATTACAAAAAATAATAAAATCCAAATTATAGTATCACTCATGGTATATATATATTACTGATATATTTTTATTTTGTGTTTTTTGTTTTGTTTATTTTTTTATAAATAATGTTAAAAAGTTTAAAAAAGAACATTTGTTAAAGTATTTTTAATTTCTTTAAGAGAAATGCCTGGTTTTCTTTTACAAATAAAACATGAAAAAATATTATTTTTACTGCTATTTGGTAATTTAAGAAAACATTTTTTATGGTAATAAGCAGAACACCTATTATCATAACACATTTTTAAACATATTATATTATTAAAATTATCATTGCAATTTATTTCAGTATCCTGACAAACTAAGCAACAAATTTGATTATCAATCAATGATTTTTTATCAATCGATATTAAATTACAGCAATTAACAGTTGATGATTTTGACATGTCAATATGTGATGTATCAACAACACAATTATTATCTTTACAATTTGCTTTATGATACATTATTGCACATGAATCATGAAAAAAACTATTTTTTGCACATTTTAATTTATACTTTTTGTCAAATGGTCGAATATTGAAATTACAATACTGACATAAAGAACACTCTTGCATTCTTTTAACATAAGAAATACCAATATCATTTAATAATGTAAATCCTTTATTTGTCATATTTATTAATGATTCATCTAAAGGAATGTTATCACATATCAGTTTTTTATTATGTATTGAAGAGAGTATACTATCCATATTCTGGTTTGAACATAAAGTAAAATCGATATCAAATGACTTAATCTTTAAATGTTGATAATTTTTATCAAGATTTAAATTGGCAGTTGTAGAAAAAATCTTATTACATATAAAATCATCTCTTTTCATTATGGAATCAATAACACTTAACATATTGTCATTATTGCAAACAAAAATACTCATTTTAAAATCGGGAAGATTAAAAATCTTAGTAAGGTTATTGAGATTTTGTTTAAAATCTTCCAATAAATATTTGAACTCTTTTTTTGACAATAACTGTTTAATCGTGTTATTTGAAACGATTCCGTTGTTGATAAAATATTTTAACATGTTAACTTGATCAATATTATTTTTAAATAATATGTCATATTTTTTAACGTCCAGTATATCATAAGATTTATCTATATTGACCGTATAAAAAGATAAGTTATCAAGTTTATTTAATAACAACTTATATGTATCATTAGTTAATAATACATTAATGTTGTCTATATTTAACTTGGTGGAATCAACATGATTCCAATAAATATAATTACACCACATATCTCCAAAAATAAATACATCCATCTTAGATAAAATATCTAATATTTTTGTAATAAAACCTATCAAATCGCTATTATTACTGTTTTCTATTAGTGAAAGAGTCTCATCTTTCTGTTCAACTAAAATAGATGTATTATTCGTTAAAATAATCTCATTTTCCTTAATACTCATAACTATTAAATATTATATTTCTTTATACATAATTTATATCCCAATAAATAAAATCATCAATTTTTTTTATTCTAAATTGCAACCCCAACATGGAATGCTATCTTTTTTAATATATTTGTCAAAATCGGGATGGTCTTCTATATTAAACTGTTTAGGATTACAATAGTCACTTGGATCCTCAAAAAATCGCCTATGTTCAATTGATTTTGCATTATCTTTATTTTTAGGATTCCAATCCTCGCATTTTTCATCCAATTGATAATTTATATGACAGTAATTGGATACTGCTTTTTTACAATTTTTATTGATATTTAGACCATTATGGTCATCTGTTTCCCAATTAACGTTTGCACAATGCGATATATAGCAGGGATTAAGCTCATTTATTATGAAAGGGCAGTTTTCATTTTTGCTATCTGAACCGGCAATTAATTCGTCGGGAATGGGGCATTTTGGGAAGTTTACATGATATGTATATTTTGCCTTATCAATATTTGTTCCATATGACTTTTCACCACTGTAGTGATGGAGTTTAGCATATTTACTATTTGGACTTACATAAACCATATATTTGCCGTCTTTTTTGTATACTTTTGGACAATCTGTATGATTGTTATTGTTATTGTTATTGTTATTGTTATTGTTATTGTAATTCTTATTATTTTCCTCTTCATAATTACCGTAACTGTAATTATTATTTTCCTCTTGAGTAGAAATATTACCATTATCTTCCTCTCCTGTAGTATTATTCATATTTTTACCAATATGATGATATTTTCTTGTACGAAAATTCTCGATCTCTTGTATCTTATTTAAACACTGGTTTTTATAATTTTTATTGTCAAAAGTATCTACAAAATCATTATTTATTACCGAATCATTTTTACTATCATTTTCGTTAAAAGGTTTAATGGAGTTAAAATTAACAGAAAGATCTATATCGTCTAAGTGTAATTGATTTATGTCAGGATTATTAAGTATCTTATTTTTGTCCTTATTTTGATTCATTATAAAATAGTCTCTTATTTCGGTCATCTCATCATTTGGAACAACTCTATTATATACAAGAAATCCATAGAAATTGTAATTTAAATTTTTATTCTTATTTATTGTAAAATTGTCATTACTTAAGTATATTTTGGGTATGGGCGTTGATAAAATATTTACCCCATCTTCATAAACATTCACTACGTTATTATTCTGGTCATATGTTATGGCTAACAAACTTTTATTATATAACACTAATTTAGAAGAAGACTGATATTCATTGTTATCAGCTACTAAATAAAGATAATTATCTTTAATCTTAATCTCGAATGAATATCGGTCATTTCCAGGAAGACTTAATAAGTAAAAATCGGCTACATTATTATTTTCATCAACACTTGTGTCGGAATCTTTATTTTCAATATTTTTATTTAGGCAAAATATGATTGTCATTTGGGCATTTGAAATATTGCTTGATGGAAATCCAGTTATTTTTAATTTATCACTATTTAAAGATCCTTTAGTATAATCAGCTATTGGAATTCTTGACCAAAAAAGATCATTACCGTTTCCACTTAAATCCCTCCATGTGGGAATATTGCTTTGGTAATCATAACCGTCTGTATAACATATTAATTTTTCATTATAAATGAAATTTTCGGCATCAATTAAAACTTTATACATTGATAATCCTGTTATGTAATATGCATCAAAAAGCATATTGTCATTGTAATTTATAAACATTTGCATTTTGTCAGTTGTTTCATGACCAGATATGAAATCATATTTAAGTAAGTACCATGAATTTGACTCTTCATTTGATAATTTTACTTTTTGAATAATATTGTAATTTAATCTTGGTATATAATTGCTATAATCTTCATTTTGCATTTTGATGTTGATAAATCTATTAAAATCAAGTTCATCAATATTTTTATTGGTGGGTGAATCAACAGATAACCATAAAAATAAATTATACTTACTGTTTTTATTATTGTCTATTAAAAGCTCATAATATGTTAAATTATCGGTTTTCTTTTGCTCTAAAACATATGGCGTTTTACCTGGATTTCTTTTGGCAACTATCTTGTTATAACCATTTTGATTTATCATGTTGGGGGAATTTTTTCCATTTTCAAAATCACCATTTTTAATTAGATTATTTGCTTTGTTCTTCTCTTTATTAGAAAAATACTCTTTAGAGTTTATGGCATTTACAACTTCTTTAACAATAACATTTTTTGCATAATATAGATAACATGCTATTAATATAATTGCTAGTAAAATACAAATTAGCAATATAACCATTTCTAATAATACATTAGAAATAATTTTATGAAAAAAAATAGTTTTATTTACGATTTGATAATTATTTATTTTTTTTAAGTATATTTCGGTTATTTTTATAGTGGTTTTTTAGTTAGATTTATTTTTTATAAATGGAAATTAAAAATAAAAGAGGGGTTTTCGCGAGCGTTAGCGAAGCTTGCGCTTGCTAAAGTGCATCAGGGGATTAGCATTCTGTTGAATGCAAAAGCTTCGCTTCGCTCGCGAACATTGGTTCCCTAAGAAATAAACATTTCAAGATTATTTTCAATATTCTTGTTTTCTTTAATCTTTATAATTCCATAAATGAGTATAATCGAAAATATAATAATCAATATTGGATAAATGTTTTTGATGTCCATATAATATATATTTATATTTTTATTTATATATTATAAATATTTTAGATTAAAAAAATTTAGAAAATGTTATTTTCTAAAAAGAATTGATTAACGAACGTTAACGAACGTTAACGAAGCTTTCAACGTAATTTTATAAAAGGGATGATTTAAAAAAATGTAGTTTCCTGATTTTAAATAAAAGGAGGAAGGGTTCGGGAAACGTAGTTTCCTGATTTTAAATAAAAGGGAGGGGTTTTTAGGGGAACCGTAGGTTCCCTAATGTAGGTTCCCTAATGTTGAGAATCACCTGATTTATATTCAGACCATGGTGTATTTACCATCATTGGAGAAACAACAGCCTTCTTATTTTCCTTGTATTTTCTTGCATTTACAAGTTCATTAACGGTTTGAGGAATTTGAGTCAGTTTGTTTGAATTACTTGGAATATAATAATCAGGATTATTTGTAAATGCATGTGTTCCATAAATCCAATCGGCATTATTAAAAATTCTACCATCTGTACATGGACCTAGATTTTTACCCTGTTTGCATTCCACATTATTTCCACTGATATTGCTTGCACCATAACCTGATTTTACACCAGTATTATCTAAATTATTTGTACTTGTCTGTGAGTTGTAACTAATATTTATATTAATGGGATTAGTACCAGTACCACTATCTAAAGTAATTTTATTTAAATCTGGACGCATATATGTTGCTTCTTCTTCACTCATACTTTTTCCTTGATCTTTTGATTTTAATTTATATGTTGCCTCTTCTTCTTGATAATGTTTATGATGATGTTCCTTATGCATTTTTTTTCCAAATGGTGCACCTCTCATTTTATACAATGATTCTTCTTCAGTTAAAATATTAGGGGAAATAATTTTATATGTCTCTTCTTCACCTGTAAATATTGCCTTATGATATCTTTTATGAAATTTAGGAAGTTTAGTTTTATAACTAGGTCCTTCTTCTTGCAAAGGAGTATAATACATGTCATTTGATGGGATTTGTTTGGGTGAAAGTTTATATTCATCTTCTTCGACTGATATATTTTTATGGTGTTTTTTATTTAATATACTATGATAAGTTTTTGTTGTATCACTTGGTGATGGAGGTAATTTATATGAGGGATGTTCTTCAACGTGAACTATACTCTTTTTTGTAATTGATGTAGTTGGTAATTTATATGAAGGATGATGTTCTTCCATATGAACAATTTGTTTTAATTGTGTTGGTGTAGAAGGTGGAGTCAATGGTTTTACTGCAGTAGTTGGAGCAGTTGGTTTATAAGTTGCATAATGATGTTCTTCCATATGAACAGCTGGTTTTGATGAAAGTGTAGTTGAAGATGCAGGTACTGGTGGAGGTACTGGTGGAGTCAATGGTTTTACTGCAGTAGTTGGAGCAGATGGTTTATAAGTTGCATAATGATGTTCTTCCATATGAACAGCTGGTTTTGATGAAAGTGTAGTTGAAGATGCAGGTACTGGTGCAGGTACTGGTGGAGACAATGGTTTTACTGCAGTAGTTGGAGCAGATGGTTTATAAGTTGCATAATGATGTTCTTCCATATGAACAGCTGGTTTTGATGAAAGTGTAGTTGAAGGTGCAGGTACTGGTGCAGGTACTGGTGCAGGTACTGGTGCAGGTACTGGTGCAGGTACTGGTGCAGGTACTGGTTTTACTACAGTAGTTGGAGCAGTACTAGGTGTTGTTCCTGATGCAGATACTGGCACAGATACTGGTGCAGTACTAGGTGTTGTTCCAGATGCAGATATTGGTACAGATCCTGGTGCAGATACTGGTGCAGTTTTTGACACAGTTCCCATACCGATTCCTTTACCTGCAATAAAGTTTTCTTGTTCATTATTTCCTAAATAATAAAATATTATATAACTTAAAATTACAACAAATACAAATAATATCATAAAATCTTTATTTACTTTCTTGATGTAATAATATGAAATAATAAGTCCCAGAAAAATAGAAACAATTATAAATAAATAATTTTTTTGATTAAACATATTATATATATTATATATATAATATGGATAAAAATATAAAAAAAAATAATTCAAAAAATAATATATTTGCAAATATATACGGAATCAAAAAAGGTATTATTGAATTAACTCTCAAAGATTTCAAATATAAGAATAAAAAACTATATATTAACAATAATTATTTTAAAGAGAATAAAGGATTAATAATATTTTATTCACCTTTATGTATTCATTGTAAAAAAATAGCTGAATTATTATTTAATTTGGCTGAAGCAAATGTCAATCTTTTTTATTTTGGTGCCGTAAATTTGGACAATATTGAAGATGGCAATGATTATTTGGGAATTTATGCAAATATTACAAAAATACCAACCATAAAATACATAAAAAAAAATAAAGAATTAGAAAATTATCAATATGAATACAATGCAGATAATTTGATATATTATGTAAATACAAACATATAGTATATTTGATTTTATTTTATAATTGAATTTAGAAAATCCTTATTAAACCATTTCTCAAATTTCTTTGGTGTTTGAATTTTATAAAAATCTGTTCTATCCAATAGTTTTTTTAATCTTAATTTAATCTCTTTATTTGGATATAGATAACAAAAATTTATAAAAAAATTATAAAGATGATCATATGTAAAGATTGACATATTATTAAAATCAAAGTTTTTAATAAGCAGTATTAATATGTAAAAAATATTAACATGGTCAATTTGTTTGTAATCATCTTTTAATTTACTATAATCATATTTAGGTTTATTTAAAAAATCATTTACCAAATTATGAGTATCATACACCCATTTTTTTATGTAATTTCTCGTTATCTTATCCTCTTCTATTGGATTTAAAATATTTAAAATCTCAGTATAATGTCTCTTACAAATTTCACATGGGATAATATATAATAGTGATGTGTAAAAAATATAATATTTATGCTTGTTTTTATCGGATATTTTTAAATTATTGTTAATACTGAAGGCATGTAACATATACCATGTTTTAGGTCCCCATAATTTTTTCGAAAGTATCATTTAATTATATTAAGATATAAATTTATTAAAAATACATAAAAAAAAATGTATTATAATTACAGGATATAATTAAATATGAATAATTCTTTTGAATTTACATTTTTTTATTTGATCAATAAATGTATACTGCTATTTAAATATATAAATTATAATGAACAGAAAAATATTCTAAATGACATTAAAATATTTATTAATAGACTTCAAGAAATATTTTCGCATGCTGACTTTATGGAAAATAGAGAGAAAAAGAACAGAATTTTAGAAATATTGAATGATTATTTTAAACAAATCATTGATACTAAAATATATGAATTATTAGACCCATCCAATAAACGATCAATAATAGATAATGTTGAGATTGCATTATTAGATTTATGTTGTCAAAAAATGGGAAATAATAGTGGCATTGATACAAATGTACAACAAATGGCAAGTTCGAATGTCACAAATGTTAATCCAAATCAAATAGATGATCTTGAAAAGAAAATGAACAATAAGATTAAAAATATATATAATGAATTAGAAAAGAACATCAAAACTGCATTAAAAGATTACTTTGACCATACGCAATATGTTGAATATGATTTGGATAAAAAATTTAATTCAAAATTGGAATTAAACAATATTATCATTGAAAATAAAGTGAAAGATATTATTAAGGAATTAATAAAAACAAATAAGATTGATGCCAAATTACACAGCAATATAGACAGTAGTATTATAAATCAGGCAGTTTCAATAGAGATTGATGAACGCATACGAGTATTGGCTGATATTTTCAATGAAAATATAAAGAATATTTTTGAAAACCTAAATGTTAAAATAAGTGACAATGAAAAAGAGTTGATTGGAATATTGGAAGAGAAGATAAATAAAAATAATTTTAATAAGAATAATTTCAACATAATTTTTGACAAAGAGACAAATGAAATTAGGCTATATTACTGTAATGAAATACTGACATCATCCAAAATAAATATTAAGGGATTAATCGGCCCAAAAGGGCCAATCGGGGAAAAAGGTGAAAAAGGTGAAACACCAATTATAAGAAAAATTGATTTCACGAAAGATAAGCGATTAAAACTAATTATTCAAGAAGGAAATAATTTATATGAATTGATATCAGATGATATTATACCTCCCGGTCCACAAGGAATGAAAGGGGAAAAAGGTGATCCCGGGAAATCAGTAATGGATTTAAAATGGAATCAGGAGAATGTCATGCGGGTTGATAGTGAGCATAAAGATAGCTTGATCATAACTAAGTCGTTGTGTGTTGGGGATAAGAGTCATTGTTTAAAGGATAATTCTTTGTCAATAGGCGGGGGTGTTTGCTATCAAAGCAATTCGATTGCAGTGGGGGCTAATTCAAAAACCTTAGATGGGGATAGTGTTGCTTTATATGGAACATGTATAGGAAAAAAAGCATTCTCTTATAGGGCTGAAAATGTAGATGAAAATAATGTTGTTTTTGGAAAGAGAGATAGGAATGATTATAATATAGATAATATAAATATGAATTCTAAGGAAATAAATTTGGAGTGCAATGTATTGAGGATAAGGACGAATAAATATGAAAATAACAAATTTGTGGAATTGGAAGAGAGAATTTCCACTTTAGAAAGAAAAATGGTCGATATCTTAAGAAAAATTTAATTATTTTTTTGGAAATTTAAAAAGAATTAATATAGAAAAATATAATTTTTTTTCTATATTAAAGATATAATAAAATGGCATTCATCTTAGAAAGAAGAGTCGGTGATCTTAAAACCTGGGAATTATACGTTGGATTTGTTTTACTCCAAATTTTAGTCGGCATTGTCGTTACTTTGCTTGTCGGCGTTTTCGATTTAGCTGGTATCAAGGGAGCTTTATCCCAAGTTATTAGACAATTTGGCATGGTCATGAATGCCCAAGCCCCTCAAAAATACATTGCCCCTATCGCTGCCGAATTGAAAGAAGGTAAATACCTCTAAATTAGGGAACCTACATGTCCTCTTTTAAAAAAATAAAAATTAAATTTAGACTATTTTCATTTAATCATTAATGATATTTGAACAAAACCATATAAATATAAGTATTTATATGATTAAATATAATAAAAGGTATTAAAGATATAAAAAATAATCTATATCACGTCTAAACGATTTTATCAATCTCAATATTCTTAATGTCAACGTATTCAATTTCAATATTTTCAACGTATTTTTTATAAAGTAAATGTATTTTTTGAACTATGTATGACAAGCCCAATAATAACAGAACAAATATACCCAATATAAAAATTGTTACGAAAAGCAGAACTGACATAAATATTCCAATCGTATAATAAAGATAAATGAATATAAATTTAACCGTCATATTATCGTTGTTGATTGGTGAAAAAGCATTTTGGCCAAATTCGTAGTAGCAAAAGGCTGGAATAACAATAAAATAAACAGAATAATTAAAATAATCAATGTATTCTGCTTTTAA
>JACCDX011157497.1_pt1 | contig 12312 bp, 8 predicted proteins | sample 7449681 | NCBI WGS metagenome assembly JACCDX01 (sample SAMN15323450, study PRJNA562643) | freshwater metagenome | isolation source: river surface water | place: USA:Blue River Watershed | collected 2017-08-18
GATGAAATCTTCTCTCGCGACCTCTTCGCCTCGCTGACCCAGTCCATCGTCAGAAAATACCTGACCGGGACCGGAGAAACCAAAGCCAAGGTCTGCGCGGCGCTTGACGAATGGAGCGAGCTATTCCTAAAGAACAAGAATGGCCTAGATGCACAGAAGCTGTCCGGACTTATCGGCGAACTCCTCACCCTCCGGGACTTGGCGAAAGAGTGCGGACCCGAATGCCTCGACGCATGGCAAGGATTCGAAGGCGAGCGCCACGACTTCAGGAAAGGAAGCATCGCCTTGGAAGTCAAAGTCACGACTACCCCTGGCTCGATCGTATCCATCAATGGTTCGACCCAGCTCGAAGCACCCCACGATGGCTCTCTCACTCTCCGATTCATCAGGCTCGAGAATACCCCCGACGGTTTGATTCACCTGCCCGGCCTGATCAACGAACTTGCCGCGCTTGGACTCAGCAAGACCACCCTCGAGGAAAACATCCTCAAGCTCGGAGCCAAGCCGGCAGAGCTTCAAGATACGACACGCGCATTTTCCCAGCACGAATCGGCCTACTATGAAATCCGAGACGGGTTCCCAAGGATCACCCCCCTGTCCTTCCATAGAAACGCCCTGCCGGAGGGAGTTTCTGGCCTGAAGTACAAGATCGACCTGTCTATCGCCAGCGAACTCGTGCTCTCAGATCTGGCGAGCAAGCAAATCCTGCGCTCCTTCAAATGAGCAAGCTTTCCATCTTCACCGAAGTCATCGCCCCCAACGGAGGCTTTAACTTCATGAAAACAACGAGCCTGCTCGGAGTACCAAACCTCGACGACTACTCGCAGTTCATCCGGGAAACCGCCCAGAATTCCTGGGACGCCCGTCGGGATAAGGACAGCAAAGATGACGTAGAATACTCGATCAGTATCGGCGCCTTCACCAAGGAACAGGCCAAAACCTTCTCCACGTCCATCTTCACAGGAGACAAGAAGGCGGACAAACTCATCGACCAGCTCAAACTTCAGACAGCCGAAGGAAAGCCTTACGTCATCGTCCGTGACGTCGGCACCGTAGGTCTGGCCGGACCGACGGAAGCCAACGTGCCCGGAGATGTACGCAACTTCGTATCTTTCGTACGCAATATTGGCCAAGATAACCACGACAATAACGACGGCGGCGGATACGGATTCGGGAAATCCGTCTTCTTCCGATTCAGCGGAGCCAAAACGCTGATCACGTTCAGCCACACCTCTGATGAGAACGGAAAGCCGGTATCACGGCTCATGGGCATGACCCTAAATCGGGACTGCTTCGAGAGGTATCGCTGCACAGGACGTCACTGGTGGGGAGTAAAACCTTCCAGCGATAAGGATGATTTCAATCAACCCCTTACCGGTGAGCAAGCCGATGCACTGGCCGCCTCCATTGGATTCGAAAAGTTCGGAAAAAATGAGACCGGCACTTCGGTGATGATCATCGATCCTGTATTCCAGAGCACCGACAAAGAAGGTAACTCAATCGCTACCGCAAAGGGACGTGCCATGATCGCAGAAGCATTGCGTGAATCACTTGTGGCATGGTACTGGCCCAGGCTCATGGGGTCAGGCGAACAAAACGGTAAGCTGATCTGCCAGGTTCGCCATGATGGAAAAATCATCAAAATAACCGACAGTATTGAGGAATGCCCCTTCAAGTACTACGCCTTCGCATTCGAGCAAATCCAACAGAAGATCGCCGACGCAGGCTATGTGCCCGATGCACAGACTTACCTGAAGGAAGTGAAATGGAAGGATGAATCCTACGGTTACTTAGCCATTTTTAAGACGAACAAAGAAGAACGCCCGAGCTTTGTCACTGAATCCCTGGCCTCCAATCACCCCCTAGCACAGATGCTTTGGTCATCAGGGGACGTACCCGCCATCTCAAATCATGTCGCTCTCATCCGTGGCCCTGGCCAGGTGATCCGATATACGGAGATGGCATCATGCGCACGACCATCTCAGGAATATGGGGCCGTCTTCTTCCTACACCCTACCGGACCAAAAGCGTCGGAAATCACCCATGAAGTCAAAAACAGCGAACCTGCGGCTCACGACGAATGGAGTGCGGTGAAGAGCCCGAGGGCTGGAAGAATACTTCAGACGCTCAAAAGCCTGATCACCCAATACGTATCCCCCCCCACGATCACAGGGACAGCCAGCTCTGGGCGCATGGGAAGAGTAGCCTTGACCCTAGGTGGCCTATGGGGTGCTGGCGAGGCCGGCGGCGGAGATGATGGCCGGGATCCCAGCGTACGTGGCACCGAAACCGAACCCTCTACCCGCACCCCTAGGGGGTCACTCAAATTCAACACAAGACTTGGTAAGCATGGTAACAAGAAATGCATCCTCATCGAAGTGACCATCCCCAAGAATATCGGTAGCGCTAAGAAGATCGAAGCCGAAGTTGTGGCAAGACTGCTCGGAGGAGAGTCGACGGAGATCGAAGACAAACAGGCAGGAAAAGTAATCGGATGGTTCAAGAACCCGGACAAAGAGCCCACTAAAAAGACGCTGCTATCCGAGGACAACGACCTCGAAATCACCGAGGAAATCATCGGTAAAAAAACCCTACTCATCATCCACAACGCCGAAGACTTCGGTCTTTCGGTCGAAATTAACCTGAAATAAAAATGCCCAAGATCAGCGCATCCCCTTTCAACACCCTACCGGAGGACTTTTCCGGCGTAAGCGTCGAGGTAACCAAAGGCGCAGACGAGAAGGTACGTGCCAAGGATTTCGTCAAAGGCTACACCTGCGACCGGCCGCTCACCTTCCACATCGCGGCGAGCATCAGCTGCCCGGATATCTTCGAGCTCCTTGAACTGAACAAGGATGCCAGACTCGTCTTCGTCGCACGTGGACGTTGCAAATCAACTCGCTTCACCATCAGCGAGCGTTCAGACGCGCTCGATGGCGCGAAAGGAAGAGACGTAAAATTCGACCTAACGATGCCCGCCGGCATGATCGCCGAGCAGCTGTCGCTAGAATTCTTCATCTGCCTCGAGAAGAAAGGGACCAAGAATGAAGATTTCACGCCACAGCAGCATGCATCCATCCTCTGGGAGAAAAAAGAGCGCTATTACCTCGAAGGACTAGGCGCGATGTTCCCCACGACCATGGAGGAATTCAAGGAATCTGAAGGCGGAAAACTCGCCGCATGGCGCGTGGATTGGAGCAAGACATCACTGCACGGCAGCCCGTCGAGAGTCAGGCTGGTCCTTAACAGCCTGAACAAAAGTTTCATAAACCGCATTGACCCGCCCGGCGAAGGCAACCCAGACGAGACGGCGATGCAGATGCTCTATCATGGCGTGGCCCTCTCGATCCTGGAGCACGCGGTCAAAAACGCAGATGACCTAGCCCGAGAAAAATACGACGAAGGCACACTTGGACAATACATGACCAAGTTCCTCAATCTCCACTTCGGAATCGACTATAAGGCAGTAAGCCCGGCGAGCATCGCCAAGAGATACCAAGACAATTCGGAGATCGTTAAAGCAGTCCTCCAATCAAAACTCCCCCTGACGGCGCTCCACGACTAACATGAAACTATATCCGCAATTTCACCCTGTCGACAAAGACAAAAGCCTTGGGAGCGACTGGCAAAGACTTACAAGCCTCATCAGGCTTCCGCTGCTAACACTAGAGGCCCAACGGAAAAGCCACTTCTCGGAAGACATGTTTGAGTTCAGCAAGATCGGCGTCCAGATCACGGACAAAGAAATCGAAGATATCTACGCCGAGTTGCTTGTTGTAGCGAAGAACCTGGGGTACCCCAACAGTAGGGAAAAGAAGATCGATTCCGACGGCCCATGGGCTGAGATCCTTCATAAGCGAATGGGAGTCACCCGCAATGAAGCCAGCAAAGCCGGCATCTGGAATGCCCTGGCATGCCACTACATGCCGAACCTGGTGGCATGGCGATGGGAAGATCCGAACAAGCCGGCAGAAACACCTTCTGGACACTGGATCACGCAAGAAAAACGCGAACGTCATGCTTTCGCGCGACTATGGTGGCGTGCAGAGCTCCTGAAAGATCCCGAGGACACTAAAAACGCTTATCATCTGCTACATGAATTAGGTGAAGGTGAAATGAGCGAACTCATGGAACGTCCTGAATTGGCATCATATCCTCGTATCTGCCGCGCCATCTCGAAGCATCACGTCGAGAAGACAAAGAAGAAATCTAACCGCAACGCCTTCCGAAACGGCTTAAAGAACCTTCGCCTTCGCGCCAGCATCCTGGATCTCGATGTCCTTGAAAGCGCCGGCAAGGCGGACGCTTTCGCCATCAAGTGCTACGACGAAGTAAACTGACCTTCCATGCCCCTCGACGCTAAAGTAATGACCCTTCGTGAGTTCTTCACGAAGTATCGAAAGCTGATCGTCCCCAACTACCAACGAGCCTATAAGTGGCAGGATGAGTACGTTGAGGACCTATTCACCGACATCCTCGAAGGGTTGCGCCTACGTGAGGGCGCCAAAGACCGTTCGTGCTTCCTAGGTTCAATCGTCCTGTCTCACGACACTGAGACGGGCGTCACTGATCTGGTAGACGGACAACAACGCCTCACCACTCTGTCCGTGCTGCTCAACTGCCTCTCCAAGAAGGTCTCGGGCAACTCTCAACTCAAGAAGGACGTACGCAGACTCCTCACCGTCGATGGTGTCAACCCGGTCATCCTTCATAAGCAGCAGAAGAACCTACCATGCGACGACCGGCAGGCATTCCGCGAGATCGCGACCAAAGAGCAACCCAATCTGGCTCCGTTTGGCCCTGACCAGAAAAAGAACCAGAAGTGGGAAAAGGAATTCAATTCTCACCTCATCGTGCAGGCGAATGAAACCCTGGACAGACAGATCAGCGATTTCATTCAGCCCAAGAACGGACAGCAACCGATCGAGGCGTCCCTGATTCTCGAGACAATCATCGATGGTATCAAGCTTGTGATCATCGACACAGACGAACGCAAGGAAGGTATGCGCGTCTTTGCCTCAATCAATGCGAGCGGCACCAAGCTTGAATCGTGGGAACTCGTGATGAGCGCTTTTTATAGCCACGGAACGTCGCAGGAAGCCACAGATAGGACTGAAAACTTCTTCGAAGGAGAAAAGAATTCCCTAGCGACCGCATTCGCTTCAACGGACGCCTCCGATTCGGACAGCATGAGGAACGAGTTTCTCCGCAGCCATTGGATCTCAGCACACGGCCACATCCTCAAGGATGACCTGTTCGACGCATACAACGATGAGCTGTCTAAAAATCCGAAGAATCACGAGAACTACATCCAGGAACTAGAGAGATCCCTGCGCGCCTACCGGGCATTCAATGACTATAAATACAGCCATCCGACCTCGGGAGTCATTCCATTCGAGTTCCTCCAGACGCTGAACAGCCTTCAGGCCAAGCTCAGTCGCCCCGCCCTTCTGGCAGTCGCCTCGCTCTTCGAAGATGCTGATGAACTCGAAGATGCCATGCAGAGAGCCGCCTTCGTGTTTGAGAAACTGCATCTGCGATGGAAGATCTGCAATCTCCGAGCAAACAGCATCGAGCACCCCTTGGCCGAACTTGCTAAAAAAATATCCAAGGGATCCCTCGGCAAGACCCCGAAGCAAGTGGAAGCCGGAATCATCGCCGAACTCAAGAAGCTCAAGGACGCACCCACGCGCGAGGATTTCATCGATAATCTGATGCTAAGAGACATGTTCCGTGAAGCCAAGGTCTCCAAGGCGATCGCCAGCCGCATCCATCATGCCCTGAAGCATCCCTCCAGCTCCAATCGAGCGCTCGACTACAAGCACATCCCACTGGTTACGGCAGGATATACTCTGGAAAAAGGTATAAAGCTCAAACATACCCAGTACGATGACACCGTCCGGGTTGGATATGGGTTCAAAGATGAGGATCAGTTCAAGGAACTCATCAACAGCCTAGGAAACGCCTTCCTCGCTCCGAACGGACGCATCAACACGAACCTTGAGTTCAACGGAAAACTTCAGATCTCCATGCTCGACGCCAAGACCCTTAAGGCCAGATGCGAAGAGCTCGCCGATATCGCCGCTGACGTCTGGCACTTTTAATCGTACAAAATCTGCTCTGGCTCACGATGACCAATCCGATCTTCGTAGCCGTTACATACCCGGTCCAACAATTCACCGACAGTGACTGCATCTTCATGCGCCCACAGGATCACCTCCTGGGCGACCCTGAGGCCGTTGATCAATAAAATCGGGTACTTATCTTCAAGCACTTCAGCCTGTACCTGCTCCGAAAAAAAACTGGTCGTAACATAGACCCCTATCCAGCCTCTCCGAAGCCTGGCTACGGTTCGCGCTATGTCTTTTCCGTTTGTAGCAACATTGAAAACCTCACACTTAGCCTGACCTAAGACCACGATCTTTACCGTAGAAAACTCCGAACCTAAATCAAGTCGTCCGACGAAATCAGCGCCTCCATCTCCGGACGCCTGAGTGATCCAACCATCCAAATAACGCCCACCCTTCGCCCCCAATATTCTAGAGGTAACACCAGCGGCAAGGGCCTCAAAATGATGTTTCTTAGAATCGAAATGCTTATATATCTGCCTTAAGATCATATCTTCCTTTGAACCGTCTGCCGGCCTCTGCTCAGAGCTTTTCGACGTCTGAAGCCTTACAACACGACGCCTAACGAGCTCAATGCATCCTGAACCTTCCTTGACCCACCTACGCCAAGCCTCCGGGGCGAGCGACAATGACAGTTCTTCAGATACAGCCTTATTCCTTCGTGCAGATATCCAATCCCAGTTAAATAGTTGATTCTCTTTCTTTAGTTCAAAAACAACGAACTCATAAACATAATTCGTGAAAGGGAGCTCACCCTTCTTCCTGTATTGAGTGACCCGCTCCACCTTTTGGATGACTCCAAAACCCTGGAACTCAAGATTCCCTTTAGGCCTTCCGCCATGTCTTACTCTTTTAAAAAAAAGGACAGGGCATGCGCGCCGCCTGTCACTCTCTTCAGATGAACTGTGGAGTTCAAACTGCTGTAATAACCTTTTATTTCCAAGCGACATCGAAGGATCATTTCCAGGAATCTTATTATCTCCAAAATATCGGACGTAACCATGATCCGGATCAAAGTGATCCTGCCAAGGCGTCCCCTCAGAACCATACCGATGCGGACTGCTAGATATCAAGATAGCAGGGAGACGACTACCTTCTACCGTAAGCACTGATGCTATAGGGTTTATGCCCGACTCCATTAGAGGAAAATTCTCCCCAGGAGTGTGTGTATAGTAAAAGTAGTTATCCAAACCGTCAACAACGCTGCACGAAGCGTCGTAAGGCCTTGCAGATCTGTAAACTTTTCCAACCTGCAGGCATCTTCCAGTTTTCATATTAAAAATATGGAACTATCCCTCTTAAAACTCAATCCGGATCACATTATGCAGGTTAAAAATAGATGCCTAACAATGAGTTCCTATCAGCCTTTTCATGAGTAACTTTTCCGTATAAATTTTTTCAGGAGAAAAATGGCAAGCGCGGTGACAATTAGGACAAATGGCGGCAACGTTATTCAAAGTGTCTTCGCCGCCTTCACTCAAGGGAACTACATGATGTACCTCTAAAAACGGCCTCCCGTCTAAACACTTAAAAGGTCCGCTCATTTCACAGAGTTCGCAAATGCCACCTGCCCGTGCTAGCGCCGCTTCTACGACAACAGCAGAGCGCTCAAACTCCTTACGAAGCACCAAACGAGAGGCGGGATACTTGGAACCTAAATCACGACCGTTGTTTTGGAAAAAAACACCCATGGCCGTAAGACGCATGACCTCGCGTTGGCTGTAAATTCTTCCTGAAGACTTAGATCTCCCCTTCAATTTTCTACCTTTGTCATGTATTCTTTGAAATTCCTCAAAACTATCCACTGGCGCAAGCTCCATGCGGTAAGTTAATGGGACATCTGACAACTTAGTGAGCTTCACAGAGTCGAATCCCGCAACATACAGATCCTCCATCACATAGGGCCTGCCCTTATCACCTAAGGATCGGATAACCTGATCCAGAAGATCTGTATTAGGTCGTGACATCAGTGATTTATGGCCATCTTGACATCTTTTTGCACTAATCCTGACGCCAACCTCGCTGGTCAAAATCGTGAATCGGACGCTGGGTGAAGGAAAGAATCCTTTAAAAACCCTTGGTACCCAAGGCGGTATACGAATAGAGGTTTCATTGATCCGACGGGGACGTCCGGCCGCCCTTCCGTTATACAATCCAGTCTTTTCAGGAACATACAAAACACCAGCATTACTCTCTGAGTATAAAGGGAGGTAAATGAATTCTTCCTTCTGCATATATTCATATTATTAAAAAGTAATATGAACAAAAGCTTTAACCTCAGAGCCCCGTCGCGGCATTCAGGAATCGCTCGTAATCTCCAAGCCTGCAGAAAGTCATTTCAAACTGATGAGGCTTACCCGAAACCTTGGTCACCTTCACGCAATCCTTACCCACCCTCGCCAGGTCCTTATAGGTATAAGGACGCTTCTCAGGCAGGCGGTTCTTGATGCGATCGTAACTAAGCCCGGGCTCGATCGCCGTGTAAAGCCAACGGCACAACTCATCGTTCGGATCACTCATCAGAGCTTTGGCACCCTGCTGACACACCTTGGCGCTGACCACCGTACCGTCCTGCAGCCTCAGGGAGAAAGATTGGTCAGGTTCAGGAAGGAAACCGGGAAAGGCACGATGTATCCAGGAGGGAATAGGGACATATGCCTCGCCAAAAGAACGCACCCTGCCACCGGCGTTCCATTGATTGATGCCAGACCTTTCCTGAACCTCGCGGGTGCGCGTCGAGTACAGAGGCAAGATGACGAAATCCGTTGGTCGTTTGATGATCATAGGAATCTGCAAATCGATTTCACCATCTGTGACTTCATAGTCACCCGGAACGTCGTCTACGTGCGGATTGTCATCGTCTGAGCTATATTGGAAGACAAATTCATCCTCCCTCGACGAAGCCATAACAGGCCCGCACCCAGAATTGATAGAGTCTGTGAAAAGCTCAGACATCCTTCCATCCATGATCTGTTGCAGGATGTCGCGGTTGATAGGCAGATCGATCAAGCCACCGAACTCCGTTGGGGCCGGCATCACGACTGGGAAAGCCTTAAGCAGGACACGCTTTGACTTACTATACTTGTAAATATTTCGCCCGTCAGAATACCCAAAACACCTGCCACCAGTGCGCGTTAAAACAGCCCCGGAAGAATCGATCGGATAAAGCGCTCCCTCATCGACAAGGGACATCGGCTCTTCGTGGATCATCGCGGCCCCCTCCATGCGGAGCAAGCAATGATAGATAGCCCTCGAAACATCGATACCGTAAGCGATCGCGTCACTGCTCAGACGGGCGTTGCGAAGCTGAATGGCCTTCCTGAGCGATTGATCAGCATCAAGCCCATCGAAGGCGCCTGCATTGGCGGAAGCCGTAAATTCTGCCACCTTCTCGAACTTACTCTTACCACTTCTGGAGACGCAGAACGTCTTCACCCCAACACCGACAAGCCCCGGGGCTATCGCATCAAATGAGGAATTGTCGCCTGCCGTATCCCGGGCACCTGAGGCCATAAGATAAAGGCGCTCAACGAACTTCGAGTCGACGTAAGGTATAGAGTTATCCGTGAAAAGGTGCGACAACGATGCAACCGGCTTCAGCAGCCGGACGTACTTATCGAAGTCACAACTCAGGCTCACAGGACCTTGGCAATCTGCTTGGCGATCTTGGCGATCAGCGGAACAGTCACGCTGTTTCCGAACTGGTGGTAAAGGCGACTTTCGGCCATGCCCTGCGGCAACTTGAAGTCATCGCCGAACCCCTGGAAAAGCCCGCACTCACGGGGTGTAAGCTTACGGATCTTGGTGCCATGCTTGAGTAACGGAACATTATGGCCACCCGCACCCATGTTGGCCGTAAGGGTCGGACATACGTTACTCTTGTTTTCACGGACATACTGGCGACGCCACTGATAGAGGGTTTCTTCGCTCTTAAGCTCACGCTTGATCTGCGCATAGCAACCAAAGCGTTCGGTATAAAAGTGACGCTCCTTCGCCTCATCATGTCGGAGAAGTTCTTCGATGGTTGTTGTCAGCTTCAACTTGCCTGGAAACTCAAATTTTTGGGCCTTGGACTCGTCCCGAAAACCGACGATGAATAGTCGTTCGCGGTTCTGAGGCACGTTAGCGTGAGTCATGGAGTTCAAGACGGCCTCCTTAACACTGTAGCCGGCACCCTCGAGCATCGGCTTCATGACTTCCGTGTAGGTCTTCTTGTCATTATGACTGAGCATACCTTTGACGTTCTCCAGCAGAAAAGCCGCCGGCTTTTTATCCTTCAGGATACGGATAATCTCCTCGAACACCTTGCCACGCTTGTCCTTCAACCCTTTGCGCAGACCGGCGATACTGAAAGGCTGACAAGGAAAACCAGCCACAAGCACATCATGGTTGGGCACATCGGTGGACTTTAGATCAAATATGTCCTTGGCATAGACATGCTCCTTGGCTGGAGCGGAGTGGTTGAGCTCATAGGTCTCCCTGGCGTGCGAATCGATTTCACAGGTAAGCACACAGGTCCCACCCGCTCTCTCGAAACCGAGGCGCATGCCACCAATACCGGCAAAAAGATCGATGAACTTGAAACTCATGGGGGATTCCGAGATTTGCCAAGCCTCCCGACAAACTCAACACTGAACATACGCTCACTACCCCCGTCGAGATGCCTGCAATAACTGAAGGAAAACTGCTCAGTCCTAACTATTTAGCGGGCTCCACCCCGAACAGCCAACCTACCCAGAAACCTTCCATGTTGGGCTTCAAAGTGCGGGCGATGGCTGGCTTGGCCTCAGCCGGATTTGTCTGCCATAGCTCGATACCCTTCTGATTCAGTAGACGTAAAGGCTCGTTGCTTGGCAGGCCGATGCGCCCTTCGGAGATCACGAACTTCAGATTATGGATCTGTGCCGCCCTCCAATAAGCCGCGGCCGCGGTCACTGCGAAACTCAGATCTGCTCGCCGGACCTGTGCTTGATCAGGCTTTCCTGGAATCCTCGCGCGAACTTCTGCGCGGTCTCGTTGAACTTGGTATCAGCAAGCCTCGGGAGCAGCGCCTCCAGATGCTTCTGCATGCGATATGGGCAACGCAACACTGCATGCCTGATGATACTGCTGAGACGATGGTAGACCTCTTCATCCCGCTTGTCGGCAGGGCTTTTCTGGATCTCGCCGACAATAGCCCTTACCACCTGCTCTTCGGGCTTGATCTGAGGATGGACGGAATAGCGCTCCATCTCGCACTTGCCCTCGAAATGCACCTGGGCGGCAGCCAGGAAGTGGTTCACGTCGATGAGGACGTCTTCCATCATCTTACCTGCATAGTAATCCAGGGTGGCATGAAGGTCTTTCTCGACCTCGGCGTCGACCTCGGCCTGGGACTTCCCGCCTTTCTTGCCGATGAGCTTCAGGAATTCCTCCGATTCTGAGAAATGACTAAGGGCCCGGATACGGGCATATAGCGACGGGTGGGTGCTGAACGCTTCGTGATAATACTCGGTGTGGTCCTGCACGTAGCCTTTGATTGCCTCTTTCGCATAGCTGACGACGTCATCGGTGATATGCTGGGCCCCTAATCCCGAATGGAGCTTCAGGAATGCTACCGCCGCCACCTTGTAATCCTGACAGGCGACCATACCGAACCGGTCCATGGAAATCTCAAGCTTACGGAAGATGATGGCATCTTCCATGCTGGCAGGCTGACCGTCGGGCAAAAGATTACACAGGCCACCGTCTGGCATGATGTAGTGACCGAGCTCATGGCCGAAGACATAGGTCATCTCGGGGATGGTGAACCTCTCGATGGCACCGGATGTCATCGAAACGACGGCGTTTCCACGGATACCATAACAGGACGCACCCATCTTGGGGTCGTTTTCGACGAATCCATGCACGATATCACGGTCGATGCCCAGGCGCTCGCATGCGATGTCCAGCGCTTCATCCGCCGTCGGCACGATTTCCCTCTGGATGGGAACCTTCATTCGGTAATGGTTCCTATGCTTGTCCGGATCGCTCGCCTTATCCTTACCCTTGGCGAGATTCTTGAAGTTGATCTCAGCGAAGCAGCAGGATTCAAGACGTTTACGGACCTTGGTCAGGGGATTGGCGACGCGGGGCATGATTCGACCTTTAATCAGCCGACATTCACGACAAAAGCCAAATGTAGTGCGTTCGTATAGAATGAGCC
>JACCDX011186855.1_pt1 | contig 12312 bp, 8 predicted proteins | sample 7449681 | NCBI WGS metagenome assembly JACCDX01 (sample SAMN15323450, study PRJNA562643) | freshwater metagenome | isolation source: river surface water | place: USA:Blue River Watershed | collected 2017-08-18
GGCTCCTGTACCTCTCTCGACCGGACAATCCGTATCTCTGACCGCCTCAAGCTCGCCCCCAGCTACGCCCTCGATTATGTCCTCTTCCATGAGGCGATCCACCTCCAATGGGCCGACCATGGAGAGGAGTTCACCCAGACCCTGGGCCGCTTTGAGGATTCTGAGCTCGCCTCCGCCTATCTCGATGGCTGGGAGGCGGCCGAACGGGCGATGCTCGACCCGGTCGAGCTGAAGAAGCTGAAAAAATAGCCCGATTTCCCCGCACGCTTACGCCTATTTGAGCGTAGGGCGGAGTACTGTTTCAACCAATACGCGTAGCCACACCAGCCGTGGCGACGCCGATTGGAGGCAATCATGACAGAGACATACAAGGGTGACGCTTACTGCGTTAAGTGCAAGGAGAAGCGTGACTTCGAGGGAACTGTAAAGGTCTCTGACTCTGGTCGTCGCATGGCACAGGGCATCTGCCCAGTCTGCGGTACCAAGGTCAACCGTATCCTCGGTAAGGCTCAGTAACTCTTTCACACAACGTTTGGCGCTGTAAGCACCTAAACGAAGAACGTAGTTGAACCCCTCGCGCAATGCGGGGGGTTCTTCTTTTCTCCGCGCTCAGTAGCCTTTCTCTCCTTCGCTCCACAGATGTGAAGTCAGCTCCAATGGGCGATGCGCACCCAGGCTCATCATCGGATATGGAGATAAATCACCCGCACCGCACGCAGCCACCTACTCAGTACTCACTCATACGAGGTTGCTCACTCTTTGAGAGCGATCAGAGATACATCCTTGGAAATCTCAACCGCGTTACCAGCGTCACATCTGCATTTCAAAGAACGGCGCTAAAGCAGCTAGCGCTCGGCAAGGATCCACTCTCTGAACTCGCTGAACCAGTGCGGAGCGAAGTTCAGCGCTTCATCTATCAACTCGATTCTGCCGGGTTTCTCAATCACCAGATCGCAACCCTTGCTCCCCCGATTCGCAGCAATGGCGCCAACGGTGCAAAGAGCAAGGAACTTGATCTCGCACTCAATCAGTTAAAGGCCCGATCGACCCCTGAGCTAATGCAATCTGAGTGGATCGATGGTTGTGCAGATGGCGGAACTTCAACCGTTGCTGCCCGTTCGCAGTACGTCATCGAATTGATTGGTCGCTCGCGAACCATCACACTTCTATATTCACTCTTACTTGCCAGCGGTGTTAGCCGAATTCGTTTTGCTGATCGCCACCTTCGGCCAAGAGTTGGCGATCTAGATATCGGTTGTGGCGCCATTGTCGCCAGCGATCTCGGCGGAAATTACTATGAAATCTTAGAATCTCGCAGACGCGAACTCTCGCTCTTTCCAATCGAACGTAATCAAGCGATTGAGCCTAATTTACCGCCCCACTTAGTGATCCACGCTGGCGAAATCGATCCCGAGCTAGCCACACAATGGTCTAATCAGCGCCAGCCCTATCTACTCATTCATCCAGCAATTGGTGACGAGGTCCTGATTGGACCACTCGTAAAGCCTGGAGTAAGTCCTTGTGTTCGTTGTCTCTCGCTCTATGAGCGCGACAACTTCGCCTTTACCCGTACCGAGCGCATCCCGCTGACGGCAATATCTGATTTACCGATGATAACCGCACATTATGTGGCAGCGATAGCAGCCGCACAGGTGCTTCACTTTATCGATAGCGCTACCTCGGAAGTTGCACACTCACATCGCAATACCGGTGTTGGCGAACTTACCTACATCAACCTGCAGCGATTATCCGAACCACAGGTGGTGGCGATTGCTCGCCATCCACTCTGTGGTTGCGATCGATAAATCTCTCTCAGCTACTGAGTCAATCAAGCAGCGATAACTTGGCGAGGCGGACGACCAGGGCGACGCTTACGTTCGATGATTGCACCATCTTCCAGTAATTCTCCGCCCCAGACACCACAAGGTTCTTTTCGATCAAGGGCACCCTCCAAACAGGCCTGCTTCATCGGACACGCGCCACAGAGTGACTTGGCAACGGCGACTTCGAGATCTGTCTCGGCGAAGAAGATATCGGGATCTGCGTTATGGCATGGCAAGGTGAAGGCCTTGGCGCTATCGGATGTATATGTCACATCATCCAAGCCAATGTATTGATCTGCCCAACCTGCTACCTGTAGTTCGCTGTAGAGAACGGTCATCGTCCCCACCTCCTTGTTATCTCTCTTCGTGATCTTTCGTCTTGGTTTCTCTTATTGGTATCTCTTAATGGTTTTGATCTGGGAAATAAAAAAGGCCCCGATAAATCCTGTAGTGGATTTACGAGGCCCGTTTGGACTGTTATCGGTTAGCCGATAGCTGCTCCTGTGGCCTCATCCACCGCATAAAAGTTGGCGTAAAACGCTGACTTTGTAGCTGTGGGCCAGGTGCGCTTATGAGTATGCGCAGCTGTTGAGGTCTTGCGAGCATGTGAAAGAGCAGCAGTGCGTGTTACGCCTGCTGTTGCATCGATGGTGTTGATAGACATCCTCGAAGCCCTTTCACTTAAATTCTTCGCCAAGAGTTGGTGAAGAGTGATAAGGGTAAGGGATGGGGCGAGTTACTCGCAAGGCAATTAATTGAAGGGGTGATTGCCGGCTAATTAGCCTGTAGTAGCCCGGATTCACGCAGGAAACGAGAGGGCTCAGCGCGATAGGTGATGTGGAGGTCGGCTTTAGCGCGAGTGACGCCGACATAGAAGAGGCGACGTTCTTCCGCAATAACCGCATCGCTAGCGGGAGCGCCACCGTTGGTAAGGGGCAGGATCCCTTCAGCTGCACCGATAAGAAAGACTCGCTCCCATTCAAGGCCCTTCGCTGCATGCAAGGTAGCCAATGTAACTACCGGCATTGTTGGCGGATTGTTCTGCTGCACTCGATCTTCAACTTCTCGGAGATAACCGCGGAGCGTCTTTGGTGAGAAGTTTGGGTTGGTATCGAGTTCGCGACCGAGGTGGAGGAGCGCTGCGATGCCATCGATTGATTCGCCAGTTAAGAATGGTTGCGCAATCGAACGAAGCTCATCGATCCACGAACTATCTTCTGCTGGAATTACCGATGCTTGGCGCACCTGCTTGAGAAAGTCACGGACATCTGAGCGGTCAAAGAATCGCTCAGTATTTCGCACCTGATATGGAATCTTCTGGCTATTCATTGCTCGCTCGACCGCGGAGAGCTGGCTATTGGTGCGGGCGAGAATTGCAATCTCTTGCGGTTCTACACCGCTCGTCAATAACGCGGTTATTTGGTCAAGGATGCCGGTGATTTCACTCTGCTCATCTTTAAATCCTTCTACCGACGGCCTGCTGCCATGGCCATTGTGAGCAACTAACTCTTGCCCCATCGAACCGACCCGAAGAATCGAATTGGCGGCAAAGGTGATCTCAGGTGTTGATCGATAACCGGTACTGAGGCGAATTACATCAGCATCTGGAAAACGTTGAGTGAAGGTATTTAAGAAGACCGGCGTTGCACCAGCAAATGAATAAATTGTCTGTGCCGGATCTCCAACCACGCAGATATCGCTGCGAGTGCCGAGCCAGGCGTTAATTAACCGTTGTTGTACCGGTGAAATATCCTGATACTCATCGACGGTGAAGTAGCGGTACTGGTTCTGCACTCGCTCGCGAACTTCGCGCTCCTCCTCTAACATCGCAGAGGTGAGAAGTAGAACATCTTCAAAATCAATCGCCAACTCTTGCTTCTTAATTGATTCGTACGCCGTGTAGAGCTGAACAAGTTGCTCCGGAATAACTCGTGGCTTAGTCATTCGCTGTGAGATCTCATTGATGAAATCCTCTGGCGCTACCTGTGAGACCTTCGCCCATTCGATCTCAGTAGCGATATCGCGCATGAGCTCGCGATTATGCGTTGTAATCTCACCGGTAAGGCCAGCGCGACGGACCGCCTCTGCAAGAAAACTGCCCTTTGAGGTAATTAAATCTGGGGTGCGACCACCAAAGACGGTTGGCCAGAAGAAGAGGAGTTGCTTGAGCGCCGCTGAGTGGATGGTGCGAGCTGCCACCGTCGGCACGCCAAGGGTGCGAAGTCGAGCGCGCATCTCGCCAGCGGCGCGCGCAGTAAAGGTAAGGGCTAGAACTTTCTGTGGATCCATCGTTCCGATAGCTGCTGCATATGCGATGCGATGGGTGATGGCGCGAGTCTTTCCAGTACCTGCGCCGGCGATTACACAGACCGGCCCACGTGTAGCGAGAGCTACCGCACGTTGATCGTCATCGAGGGCTTCTAATATTGCTGCGGCATCGAGCGTTGATGGCGTGAAGTCATCTATCGCCATGTCTCACCAGCTAATTTTTCGCGATCAAGCGAGGTATCACCGAGCCAGCCTTCAATCATCTTTCGCGCAACGCTCACAGTCGGTGGAAGTAAGAGCGATCCGTTTTCCGCGGCAGTTTTTAATTCAGCGCGAGAGAACCATTGCACTTCAGTGATCTCTTCACCATCTGGTCGCGCTTCCTCCGGGGCATCGGTAACTGCCTCAAATGCAATCATCACACTTGCTGGAAATGGCCATGGTTGTGAGCCTAGGTACTTCACCTCACTCAATCGGACCCCAGCTTCTTCAAAGACTTCACGAGCAACGCACTGTTCGAAGGTCTCACCCGGTTCGAGAAAACCGGCGAAGGTAGAGAAGCGACCATCCGGCCATACCGGTTGGTGGCCAAGGAGAATTCTGTCGGCGCGATCTTTAATTAAGACGATCACCGCTGGATCGGTACGTGGATGGTGTTGGCTCTCATCGCGATCACACTTTCGAGCAGCTCCTGCTAAATCGATTCGGGTGGGGCCGCCACACTTTGCGCAATACGGATGTGCGTCGTGCCAATTCGAGAGTGCGATTGCATGCATCGATAGTTCAAGGTGTAACGGCGATAAGCTGCCCGATAGTTCGCGCAGCGTTAAGTAATCTTCAACTTCGCTATCGACAACGCCAGATGCCCAGGCGAAGTAGGGGGTCTGAGTCGCGAGATCGATGCCGAGAAAGTATCGCTCGCCACCAGTTGCATCTGCGGCGGTGAGAAAAGTTGGCCCATCCTGGGTGCTCCGGATTCGACCCTTACCAACCTCGATAATCGAGGCGCGCTGCCAGAGCTGCTCTATCTGGGCGGAGTCGCTACGGAGCTCACCGGCGCGATCGATCAAGGATGGTCGTTGTGGGAGCGCGCTCATAGAGGGAAGGTTACTAGGCTGGCGCTATGCGCATCACCTCATGGAATCTCCTCCACGGCCAGAGCCTCAACCCGAGTGAGGCCACACCTTTTTCCACGGTTGCAGCTGGTCTTGAAAGCGATCTACTGGCGCTGCAAGAGATTGATATGAATTTAGAGCGCTCATCCTCAGTCAATCAACTCGCGCAGATCGCAGCTGCGATGAATACACCGCATTGGGGATTTGCACCGACCGTACATGGCACCCCGGGATTTGATTGGCAAGCACCAGCGGCCACCAATCGTCGAATCTTCACCAGTAGCGATCAAGAGTTGGGCTCACACTATGGCGTCGGAATCGTTTCAAAGATTCCGGTAACCAACTGGTTGCGGCTAGAACTTGGTAAAGCGTGGATTGGTCTGCCGCTACTGATTGCAAATGAGAAAGGAAAGGTAGCGCCGTTCTATGTAAAAGATGAGCCACGCGTTGCCATCGCTGCAGTTTTAGAAAATGGGTGGACGGTCATTAATACCCATCTCTCATTTGTGCCGCTGGTCAATATCTTCCAGCTTCTAAAGATCACTCGTTGGGCGAAGAAGATTGCTAAGAGCCACTCCACAAAGGTGATCTTGGTGGGAGATCTCAATCTCCCATGGGGAATTCCAACTCGCATAACTTCATGGAAGCGCGCGACGCAAGCGCTGAGTTATCCATCATGGAAACCAGCGATCTCATTTGATTACATCTTGGTCCGACCAGAGCACCTCAACGCGCTCCATGAGGTTGAGCATCCACCAGTACATATCAGTGATCACCGCCCGATTTCGGTAGCGGTAAATTAACTTAAGAGCGCGATGAGTTCGTGCTCGCTCATTAAGTTGGTGCGGCGATCGGTAACTCCATTTGGCACGTAGTGGAAAGCAGCGCTTATGGATTCGACTGGCGCTCCAGATAACTTCGCCCACGCCAATCGATAGATGGCTAGCTGAATAGCTGAATCTTCATCGAGTACAGTCGCACCGGTCTTCCAGTCGACCACCTCAAAACCTTGCTCTGTCTTATAAATTGCATCGATTCGACCGCGCACTAGAGTGCCGGCGATAACAGTCTCAAAGGGAACCTCAACTGCATATGCGCTTCGATTAGCCCACTCAGAGGCGAGCCAGGCCTGCTTAAGCTCTTCTAAGGTGCGATCCTCCTCGATTGGCTGTAAGAGATCAAAATCGTCATCATCGAATATCGAAGAACCAGCGAGATGGCGTTCGACCCAGAGGTGGAATGCTGTTCCGCGCGATGAGTATTCATCGCGAGCACGCGGCATCGGTCTGCGCACGCTACGAGCAAAAGCTTGCGGATCGCGCTTCATCGCGATAATTGATGAAGGCGACATTCTCGCTGGACGAGGAATTGAGTTAGCAGCTCTGCCACCAGCAGCCGCTTCGGCGATGAGAGCTTGCGCATCTTCGACCCACGAGATTAATTGTGGATCCTGACCGACCTGCATCTCATCTAAATTAGCTGGTTGAGCGCTACGTACCTTGGCGATCGCGCTATCAAAGTCTGCGCGGCGCTTACCCAGAGGATCTCGCGGCCACTCGTGTGTTATCTCTACCCCTACATTGGGATTGCGATCGCCATCGAGCGGTGGTTCGAGTTCGTCGATTACTCGACCAGATCGGCGAGCGATTTCTTCAACGCTGCGATAGAGAACTGAGGCGCGAAGTGGCTTTACTCCCTCGCCCCAATGAGATGCGCTACAGAAGAGATGTGATCGAGCACGAGTGACTGCAACATAGCCAAGGCGAAGCTCTTCGCTATATCGATAGGTTGCGCAATCGCTCTTATATTGATCGAGTACTTTCTTAGCATCTGCGTTGGTCGAAACCTGCGAGAGATTGAGTTGCGGCACTACATGGGCATCCCTACGAAGTTGAAATGGGATGAAACGCTCGTTAAATACCCAGTTTTCGGGGCTCTTAGAGGCAGTCGATGGGAAGGTGCCTTCGGTAAGACCTGGGATAGCTACGACATCCCACTCTGCGCCCTTCGACATATGGATGGTAAGAATCTGAACAACGCTCGAGTCGACTTCAGGGGTGCCAGCTTTGAGTCCGCTCTCTTCATCGCTGGCAACATCGAGCCAACGGATAAATCCACTCAGAGTTCCACCAGAGCGGGCAAACTTACTGGTCTCATCGAGGAAGCGATCGAGGTGTCGACGGCCGTGGAGACCTTCCTCACGCAACATTACCTCCGCCTCTAAATTGAGATAGCGCTCAATCTCAAGGACTAAATCGGTGATTGAACCTGCAGCGCGCGAACGTAATCGGCGAAGATCTGCAGAGAATTGTGAGAGCCGGGCATAACCAGCCTGCGAGAAATCGCGCGGATTGGCCGAGTCGATCTCATCGAGAGCATCGATCAGCGAGCCGGCAAATTGATCATCGCTATCAGATGAGAGTGCGCTACCGGCGATGATGTTCTGCACCAGAGTTCGATTATCTGATCCCTCGCTCTTTGCCCGCTGTCGGGAGAATTTTCCAAGCGCTGCGATATCACGCGCACCGAGATTGATTCGAGGGCCGGTGAGATGGCGCATCAAAGCACCGCCAGCATCGGGCGAATCGATGACCTTTAAGAGCGCGACGATATCTGCCACCTCAGGAACGTGGATTAACCCACCTAGTCCAAGTACCTCAGATGGAATACCAGCGTTGGTGAGCGCCTCTTGAATTATCGCTATCTGGGCTTTCTTTCGGACCAATACTGCAAAAGAGAGATCATTGCTCTTCTTGCCATTCCTACCCCAGAGCGGAAGGAAGTATTCGACAATAGCTTGCGCCTCTGCCTCGAGATTTTCAAAGATGCCGCAGGTGAGATCGCCCGCGCCAGCGCCACTTCGAGGACGTAGCGGCGGTACATCGATAGCGCCATCGTTACGTACCGATTCCGAGATGGCATTTGCCGCATCGAGAATGCTTACATCATTGCGATAAGTGGTCGACAAGTTGTACTGCTTCGCACCAGTGGCTCCCTCTGCCTTAGGGAAGTAATTGTTAAATGCGCCGATGGTGCCAGCTGCAGCACCTCGCCAGGTATAGATGGATTGGCAAGGGTCACCCACTGCAGTGACTGGATGTCCGCCACCAAAGAGAGTCGAAAGAAGTCGAACCTGCGAGTGCGAAGTATCTTGATACTCATCCAGTAATACCACCGGATACTTACCACGTTCGATAGCGCTGACATCTGGGAATAGTTGTGCGATTCGAGCAGCTAATGAGATTTGATCATCAAATGAGAGCTGGCCACTGGTACGACGTTCGCTTAAGAAGCGCTCCATCATGGCGACTAATCCGCTGCGTTGTTGCGCAGTGAGGGCAGCTTTTCGGACCGAGTCATTTCCGCCGCCATCCATACGAGATAACTCGGCGAGTAATTTGTTATCTTCCTCGATAATTTGGTCACCAGTGACTTGGTGCTCAAGCGCTTGCGAGGTAAGGCCCATTAAATCTTCAACAATGGTCTTTACTGCGCTCTCATTTGAATAGCCGTCTTCATCCCAGTTGGTTACGATGCGATGAGCCAACATCCAAAGAGCCGCCTCTCCCATCGGCTGTGAGTCGGCATCGATACCAAGGCGAATCGAGTGTTCAGAGAGAATGCGTCCGGCATAGGAGTGATAGGTAGTGACCGAGGTATCCATGCTGGAAAAGGGGCGTTCTATACCGCTCTGGGACATCGCTTTGGCGAGCTGGCCGAGGCGCTTGCGAATACGTAAGTTGAGTTCGCCAGCTGCTTTCCTGGTAAAGGTAAGGCCAAGAACTTGATCGGGGCGAACTAAGCCATTTGCAACGAGATAGACCACTCGCGATGCCATCGTCTCAGTCTTACCAGAGCCAGCGCCGGCGATAACAACTGCCGGCTCAAGTGGATTTGTTCTGATCGAGATGATTGCCGATTGCTCATCGGAGGGCATTGGAAAGCGTGGATCAATCAATTGAATTAGTCGAGCGACATCGCTTGGAGAGTAAATCTCTCTCATCTCTCTACTCATCCAATCACCGATCTTCCCTCGAGATGGACCGGGCACGATGTCTTGACTGGGCAATATCCACAGAACTCGTTCTTCTTTGCAATAAACATCGGAGCCGCCATCTGATTGGCGATTGACTCAATCTGCGCTGAAACCTCTGATACATCTATCGGCGGACGTTCGAGAGCGGCAAGCTTCTGAGTCTCATGGCCGAGGAAGACTAGATGAGATCCAGAAACTTGAGGGTTTTCGAACTTCTTCTCAAAGCCATTGAGGATCACGCCGAGTTGGTAGCACGCTAATTGGAGATTAGCTTCGGCATCTTTCTTCGAGATTGCTTTACCGGTCTTAAAGTCAACGACAAAGAACTTGCCATCGCTCTCCACCTCAAGTCGATCAACAGTTCCAACAACTTTTGCTCGACCTAGAACGAATTCGAATTTGAGTTCGACTCCCTCGACCTGTCGTGTGTATTCGCGGTGGTAGCGAGCGAAACGTTCGAGCATTCGCTGTGCGCGTTGTAATTGGAATTTACTGATCCAACCGGTGGATTCGGTGATCAGCGGCCATGCTTTATCCAAAGATTGATAGAGGAATTCATCGCTAATATCAGGCGTTTCCGCCTTCATCCGCGCATATTCGTGGATGACTGAGCCGAGAAGCTGGGCGGTCGAATCGCCATTGGAGCCGCCATTGCGTTCGAGCAACCACTTGAGGCCGCAGGTTTCGAAGGATTCGGCGGCGCTTGGGGAGATTGGAATCAACTCGCCATCATCAAAGAGCGGCCCAGTAATTGATAGTGGCTGAACGCCAAGCCAGTTATTGGTATCGGCGAGTGGAATATCGGAGCTAGCGAGGGTGGCCAAGATAGATGCCGCCTCATCTGCCGCCTCGGTATTGAGCGCGCGGCGAAGCGATGCAACGAGCGCGCTCTGGGTTAGTGGTCGTGCGCCGTCAAAGGTAGAGGTGGTGAACTCCTCGGATTCAATCGCTTCATAGAAGAGCGCTGATGGCGCATCTTCATCGCGATTGATCGCAGAGATATGGAGCTCTTCGCTGGCACGAGTTGTCGCTACATGAAAGAGGCGCCGCTCATCCTCTGCCAGAGATGAGGCGGTGATGAGGTCTAGTTCTACCTGAGCTAACTCTTCACCGTAGCGTTCGCGCTCAACGAGACGTTCTGCACCTAAGAGCGTGCTTCGCTGCTTTAAGTTTGGCCAGAGACCTTCTTGGATGCCGGCAACAAATACCCGCTTAAATTGCAACCCTTTAGCAGAGTGGACAGTGAGAAGTTCGACCACATCTGCTCTCACACCTTTTGCAGTAATTAAGTCTGAGACGATGTTCTCTTGTGCAATCTCGGTTAAGAAAATCTTTGGATGTGATCCCGGCATGCGATCGATATGGCGAGCAGCTGAATCGAAGAGTTGAACCATCGCATCGAGATCTCGATCTGCAGCGGCACCGCGAACTCCCCCGCGCAGCGCACTTCGCTGCCACGCCTCGGAAATTAATTGCCCCTCGCTATTCTCAGCCTTCGACCAGATAGCCCAGAGGAGATCATGGATAGAAGTGCTCTTCTTATTTAGCGCTGCACGAGCAGCCTCAAGTAGATCGTGCACTCGACTGAGCTCGGTCGCCTCGGCAATGGGAATATCTCCGTTATCAATGGCATCGATAATCATCTCGCTGCCGGTGCGTTGATCTTGCGCATCATCACGAGCCTTTAGGAGCGCGGTACGGATACGACGTAGTGAAATTGTTGTCGCCCCACCAAACTCAGAGAGCAAGAGACGTTCGCAGGTATCGAGAGTTAAGCGCTCAACACCGGCGGCAATCCGTGCAAGGAGAAGAAAGGGAGCGAGAGCGGCATTGGTAGCAATCGCCTCACGATCACCCGCTACCGGAATACCGGTTTGACCGAGAGCTCGCCGAATCGCTGTTGCAGTGCTGTTGTGGGCGCGGAGAATGATCGCCATATCGGAGTAAGCGATACCGTGCTTGAGATGGGCGCGCTTGATTTGATAGGCGATGTAATGCGCCTCTTCGCTCTCAGAGCGGAGCTCGACGGCGTACTTCGCCGGAGTTCCCCGATGATTGGTGGTGAGTGTAATTGTTGTGGCAGTCGGATAATTCGCATCGAGGTAACTATCTACGCCATCTGGATCGGAGCCGCGAAAGCGCCCGACAGCTGATTGTGGATCTACAACGACCACGAGATCTGGGCCAGCGATAAGTTCGAGCAGACGTCGTTGAGCAGGATCGGTCTCATGGAACTCGTCGACCATCACGGTGGTGAAACGTTTGCGCAAGTGAGCGAGAAGCTCTGGGTTCTGATTTAAGTGGGCAATCGCAGCGTTGATGATTTCGGCTGGGTCGATTCGCATCTTTGAATCACCAGCCGACGAATCCATTCCGGCCGAGATCTCAAGATATTGCTGCCAGAATTTCGCCGCCGGTTCCCAGAAACGCTCATTGAGGCGATGGCCCTTCGCAGCGAGATCTGCCGGGGTGAGTTGGCGCTCGGTTGCGCGCATCATGAGATCGCGGAGTTCGCGGATAAATCCTTGGGTCAATAGCGGTTCGCCACCGATAGCGCTCTGCTCAGAGCCTTCTTTTGCACGAAGATCTGCCGGCCACCAATCAACACCATCTTCGATATTGCCCTCAAGAAGCGTGCGAATAAATGTCTCTTGCTCAGCGCCCGAGATGAGAACTGTTTCGCGAAATGTATCGCCTGCGGTCATAGAGAGGATTGAGAATGCGAGTGCGTGGAAGGTGCGAGCGACTGGTTCTTGGGCAGTGCCTCCAGTGGCTATGACAATTGCATCGCGGATTTCAGATGCGCGTTCGCGGCCAAAGGTGAGAATTAAAATTGATTCTGGAGTTGCACCGCTACGAACACGATCAATGGCGCATTCGATCAGAGTGCTGGTCTTGCCGGTACCTGTAGCACCGCGAAGAATCAGCGGTGAGCCGCGGTGGGCGATAGCGGCTTCTTGGAGCGAATCAGGCTGGAGCTCTCGATGTTGTAGCGGCGCAGCAACGAGGCGAAGCTCGCTACCTATCGACGCCTTACTCATAGAGCGAATTCAACCCTACTCGGGCGACA
>JACCDX011291269.1_pt1 | contig 12310 bp, 9 predicted proteins | sample 7449681 | NCBI WGS metagenome assembly JACCDX01 (sample SAMN15323450, study PRJNA562643) | freshwater metagenome | isolation source: river surface water | place: USA:Blue River Watershed | collected 2017-08-18
CGGCGCGCACAAAGCCCTCGAAGTTGCCGCGCGGATGCAGGCCCTGCCCGCCCCAGTTGGCGGCCGAGAATACCGGCACAGTGACTTTGCTCCAATCGGGCATGCGCGACTGCCAGTATTCGTCATTCAGGGCGTGCTTCAGGGCAGCGCCACCGAAGTCTTCGCGATTGGCCTTGAGCTCAGCCTCACTCAGGGTGACATCTCCACAGACGGCTCTGCCATGGACGCGGCTCTTGGGACCGCGCTTGCCCAAACCATACTGGACGGTTTTGACCTGCATGTCGTACCAGTTCTTGATGAAGTCGCACAAAATGCCGCCATGGTGACTGAGGTCGCGGTACATGTCTGCAGCACCCTCCCAGACGCAAATGGCGGACAGGTGCGGCGGTTGCAGCGAAGCGACTTGCCACTGGTTCATGGCGTAATAAGAAATGCCATTGAGGCCCACTTTGCCGCTGCTCCAGGGCTGCACGCCGGCCCATTCGATGCAATCGTAATAGTCCACCATCTCCTGGGGGCTCCACAACTGCATGTAGCCGGGGGCCATGCCGGCACCGCGCGAGTCAACCCGGATGCAGATGTAGTTGTGAGGCACCCATTTTTCAGGGTCCACCACTTCCCACTGCTGGTATTTGTTGGTCGAACCCGCCGTGACGTCGGGGTGGTTGTCGGCCATCCGATCCCAGGCCGTCTTGTAGCCCTCTTGGAAGGCCAGACCCTTGCCATAGGGACCGTAACTCATGATGACGGGGAAGCGACCCTTTTTGTTGGGGCGGTAGATGTCGGCCTTGAGGACCAGACCATCTCGCATGGGGATGTCGACATCCCAGTCGATGCGCATGCCATCGCGAACCTCGGATTTGGTTTGAACTGCCATCAAGCACTCCCTTTAATGATCTATCGCTCAACGATGCTAACCACACCACCAAGGTTCGGATAAGGGGAAAACCCGCATTTGTGAGCGGGCGTGACGAGTTGGCGACTTTGTCGATCAGTTGATCATCAGTAGAATTGCGTATGCCACAGTACATCGACGGAGCAACCCTTCGGGTTTGCTTCTTGTGTACACTCAATCGCCATCAATCTGGAGACCGTTCATGTTGTTCACTTGCTCACCCACCTGCGTCCACACCTATCACCAGCACAAAGGCAAGCCCAAGCTGTTCACCTCGCTGACCGCCAAGAAGCTGTCGGGGCGCACCGATGGGCACCTGAATGTTGACGTCCATTGCCACTACTTCAACCCCGAGGTCGCCAAAAAAGCGGCCTCGCTGAATCCGGGTCAGCAAGAGTACCCCTTCATTTACGCCAACCAGCACACCCGCGACGTCAACGCCAAGCAGATGGCCGAGCGGGGTGCCATGTTGTCTGATGTTGAAGTGCGCATCAAGGACATGGACCGCATGGGCGTTGATGTCCAGGTGGTGTCCCCTGCGCCCTTCCAGTACTACTACTTCGCCCCCGCCAAAATGGGCGCTGAGTTGGCCCGCGCCGTCAACGAGGGCATCGCCAAAATGGTGGCCCAATACCCCGACCGTCTGGTCGGCATGGGCACCGTCCCCTTGCAAGACGCCACGCTGGCTGTGCGCGAACTGGAATACGCCGTGCAAAAACTCGGACTCAAAGGGATCGAGATCGGTACCAACGTGGCCGGCAAGGAACTCACGGACCCTTCATTGAAGCTGGAAAAGTTTTTCAAGCGGGTCGCCGAATTGGGCGTGACACTCTTCATGCACCCCAACGGCTACACCCAGGCCGAGCGCCTGACCGACCATTACTTCAATAACGTGATCGGCAATCCGCTGGACACCACGGTGGCCGTCAGCCACCTGATCTTTGACGGCGTGCTGGCACGCAACCCGAAATTGCGCATCATTTTGGCGCATGGCGGCGCCTACCTGTCACACTACTGGGCCCGGATGGACCACGCTTGGGGCGAGCGCCCGGATTGCCGCCGGGTCATCAAGAAAAAGCCGTCCACCTATCTGGAAAAGAACTTTTTCTTTGACACCATCACCTTCGACCCGACGATGCTGAAAAACCTGATCGACCGCTATGGCGCCGACCGGGTCGTGCTGGGTACCGATTACCCCTACGACATGGCCGAGGTGGATCCGCTGGGTTTGGTGGCCGCCGTGAAAAAACTGCCCAAAACCGATCGCGACCTGATCACCGGCGGCAACGCAGCCAAGCTGTTCAAGATCAAGCGCAAGCGCTGAGTCTTCAGCCCCTCGCTCTGCGGGAGGGCAAAACCCTGGGGCCGGAACCCCAGGGCGGTCGCATCAACCTTCGACCGGCTCGACCTTGCCACTGCGGGTCGACTTGACCACCGCCTCCAGGGCGCTGATGTTGGCCAACATTTGCTCTTGCGGCACCGGGTACGGCTTGCCACCCATGGCGGCATCGGCAAAGGCCTCAAGGTTGGACAACACCGCCGGATGCGGTTCGTAAGAAGCGGTCTGCACCTCTTCGCCCCGGATGTGCCAGTTCATGGTCCAACCGGTGGACGCCTCGGGGTGCGTCTTGTCCCGGACCTCCACCCAACCCTTGCTGCCGAACACTGCAAAACGGCCCACAAATGGCGTGGCCAAAATGGCGCTGATCAGGGCATGACCGCCCCGCTTGTAAGTGGCCAAAATGGCCAAGGTGTCGCCATTGACGAGCGGGCTGCCCAATTGCTTGACGCTGGCAAACACAGTCTCGGCCGGACCAAACACACCGACCGATAAATCGAGCAAGTGAATGCCGGTGGCGGTCATGGGACCGGCGGGAGCCTCTGCCGAATTCAGGCGCCAGTTGTCCGAGGCCATTTGCAAAAATTTGTCCTGGCTGAAGTTGGCTTCCATTTGCAAGGGGGTGCCGATCATGCCGCTGTGGATCATCTCCATGGCGCGCATCACGGGGGGCTCGAAGCGGCGCTCATGCCCGACCGCCAGCGTCAGCTTGCGCTCGTTGATGGCCTTCAAGGCGCGCAAGACATCGGCCCGGTTCAGACACAGGGGTTTTTCGCAAAAAATGTGCTTGCCCGCAGCAGCGACTTGCACCATTTGATCGGCATGCATCGAGTGCGGGGTACACAGCACCACCCCTTCGATGCGCGGATCCTGAATGGCCGCTTCGAAGCTGGGCGAAAATTCGACGCCTTGCGACTGGGCAAACGATCGGCCCGCCTCTTGGTTGAGATCGGTGGCGATCACGCAATCGATGTTGCGGGCGTTTTTCAAATAACGGACGATGGTCTGCCCCCACCAGCCCAAGCCGATGACGGCAACCCTGAATTTGCGCGAATTGGTCATGAATGCCCCTGTTCAAAATGATGGGGCATTCTAGTTTTGGCTGATCTTTTGATCAACAACACCGCGGGAAAACACCCATGTCAGGGTGTCCCGCAGCCGTCAAGCCCGGGCGTTTCAGGCAAAAACGCCGGCGCTGTCTTGCATCCGGGCCGAAACTTCGCCCAGGTGGTGCAAGGTGTCGCCATGGCTCATTTCGATCTGGGTCAACCGTTTGAAGTAATGGCTGACCATGTACTCATCGGTCACCCCGATGCCGCCGTGCAACTGCACCGCTTGCTGGCCGACAAACCGGATCGATTGGCCCAACTGGAATTTGGCCCTGGCCAGGGCACGGCGGCGCTCTTCGGCGGGGGCCGTCAGCTTGAGGCTGGCGTAGTAGCTCATGGAGCGCCCCAGTTCGAGCTGCATCTTCATGTCAGAGACCCGATGACGCAAGGCCTGGAAGGTGGCAATGTTGACACCAAATTGCTTGCGCGTGTTCATGTACTCGACGGTGATGGCCAGGGTTTTTTCCATCGCCCCCACCGCCTCTGCGCACAGACAGGCGATGCCGACATCGACGACATGCTCCAATGCGTCCAAACCGTTTTCGGTCAAACGCACAGCCGGGGTCTGATTCAGGGTCAGCTCGGCGGCGCGCCCACCGTCCTGGGTCAGATAACCCCGGGTCGTGACGCCTGAGGCGCCTTTTTCGACCAGGTACAAACCCAATTGACCGCCCGCTTGAGCGGGCACGATCCAGGCGTCGGCCTGATCGCCAAACGGCACCACGCTCTTGGTCCCGCTGAGGGCGAATCCCTGCCCACTGGTCTGGGCGGTGGTTTGGCACACATCCAGCCGATAGCGGGCTTTGCGCTCCTGATGCGCCAGCACCACCAGCGCTTCGCCGCTGGCCAGGCGAGGTCCCCAGGCTTGCTGCACCTCGGGGCCGGCGTGATGGCTGATGGCCACCCCGGCCATGATGGTCTGGGCCAAGGGCTCGATGACGATGCCCCGGCCCAACTCTTCCATGACCACCATGGCCTCGACCGGGCCCATGCCCAGCCCGCCCATGCTCTCGGGCAAGGACAACCCGGTCAGACCCAATTCGGCCAACTCGGCATAGGCCTGGCGAGAAAAACCGCCGCCAGCGACGATCTCTCGCCGACGCTCGAAGGCATAAGCCTTTTCGACCCATTTGGCGACCGCATCGCGCAGTTGTTGCTGGTCTTCGCTGAAATTGAAATCCATGGTGTTGTTCCTTTCTCAGCCCAGCACGGTTTGGGCGACGATGTTGCGCTGGACTTCGTTGGAACCGCCATAGATGGTGGTCTTGCGCATGTTGAAATACGTGGAGGCCAAGGGCGCACAGTGTGCGGCCCCCACATGGTCGCCTTGCCACCCGGCTTCCATCGCTTCTTCGATGAATGGCAGGCTGTAGGGGCCGGCAGCGAGCATCATCAATTCGCTGTAGCGCTGCTGGATTTCACTGCCCCGGATCTTGAGCAAGCCGGCGATATCGAGCGATTGCTTGCCGGATTTTTCCGCCGACAACACACGCAGCACCATCATTTCGAGGGCGACGATGTCGACCTCGAGTTTGGCGATCTCGTCGCGAAAGCGCACATCGTCGTACACGCCCTCGGCCTTGGCGATGCGCTTGAGGCGCTCGAGCTCGCGCTTGGCCCGGTTGACATCGGCGATGTTGGTGCGCTCGTGCGCCAACAGGTATTTGGCGTAGTCCCAACCCTTGTTTTCTTGACCGATCAGGTTTTCGGCGGGCACTTCGACGTTGTCAAACCAGACTTCATTGACCTCGCACTCGCCGTCGAGCAGCTTGATGGGGCGCACCGTCACGCCCTTGGACTTCATGTCGATCAGCAAGAAAGAAATGCCGGTCTGCGGCTTGCCTTCAGTGCTGGTGCGCACCAGGCAAAAAATCCACTCGCCAAACTGGCCCAGCGTGGTCCAGGTCTTTTGCCCATTCACGATGTACTTGTCGCCCACCCGTTCGGCACGGGTCTTGAGTGAAGCCAGGTCGGATCCCGAACCGGGCTCGGAGTAACCCTGGCTCCACCAGACCTCGCCACTGGCGATGCCCGGCAAAAACCGCTGCTGCTGCTCGGCCGAGCCAAAAGCCATGATCACCGGGGCCACCATGACGGGGCCAAACGGCACGATGCGCGGCGCGCCAGCCAAGGCACACTCTTCTTCAAACAAATGCTTTTGGACCGCGCTCCAGCCCGGCCCGCCAAACTGCTTGGGCCAGCCATAACCCAACCAGCCCTTGCGACCCAGGATCTTGGCCCATTGCTGCATGTCGTCGCGAGTCAGACGCAACGCATTGTGGACCTTGTGGGCGGTTTCTGGCGGTAAGTTCGCGCGCACCCAGGCGCGAACCTCGGTGCGGAAGGCTTCTTCTTCGGGGGTGAATGCAAGATCCATGGGGTTTTCTCCGGTGACAGCCTATGTTTTAGCACGATCGTGCTTTTTTAGTGTAAACCCTTGTGGTTTTTGGGCCATGGGACAATGCCCGCATGAACAACATTGTGGTGCTGATTTCGGGCGGAGGATCGAACATGCGGGCATTGGTCGAAGCCAGCCTGCGTGACGACTGGGCCGGGCGGTATCAGGCCCGGATCTCGATGGTGCTGAGCAACCGCCCGGATGCCGCCGGCCTGACGTGGGCGCACCAACAAGGCTTGGCCACCGCCGTGGTCGATCATCGGCAGCATGCCCAGGCGGCGCAACCGCGTGAAGCCTTTGAAGCCGAAATGATCCGGCACATCGACAGTCAGCAACCGGTGTTGGTGTTGTTGGCGGGTTTCATGCGCATTCTCACGCCCGGCTTTGTGGGTCGTTATGCCGGGCGGCTCCTTAACATCCACCCTTCGCTGTTGCCGGCCTTCACCGGCCTGCACACCCACCAGCGGGCGATCGACGCCGGCTGCCGCTTCGCCGGTGCCACGGTGCACGAAGTGACGGCCGAACTCGATCACGGCCCGATCCTGGCGCAAGCGGTGGTGCCGGTGCTGCCGGGCGACGATGCCGACACGCTGGCGGCCCGCGTGCTGAGCCAGGAGCACCGCATCTACCCGCAGGCGGTGGCAGAACGGTTGCGTCAAATTCAAAGCGGCGCCGCGACTTGAATACATCGGGCGGGGTGGGCGCATGCTCTGGCGTTGACCCGGCCTTACCCCCATGAGCACGGGCATGTTCGACCGTTTGGCGCACCCACTTGGCAAACGTTTCTGGCCATGTCGCAGGCGAGCACTTGAGGGCTGTATGGTCTCTGGTCCGTGGCGTGTCAGTGGTTGTTGACCCAGTTTTCGACGGCCAGACCAGTAAAGGGAAGAAAGTCGGCTTCGTTGTTGGTGACCAGTGTGACGCCCAGTGCCATGGCATGCGCGGCAATGAGCTTGTCCAAAGCGTCTTTGTTGCGCTCACGATTTGCGGCACGCAGTGGCCCATAGGCGCGCGCTGCGCGGGCTTCGAAGGGTGCCACAACGATGTCCTCCAACAGGCTATCCAGCAGGACCTGATTGCGTGCCTGGGACTCACCCGAACAGACAACGCCGAATTCCAGCTCTGCAAGGGTGATGGCTGAAATCACCACATCGCCCACAAAGCATTCGGCAAACCGTGCTCGCACCTGTGGCGGCTGGTGCTTCATCAGGTAAATGCAGATGTTGGTGTCCAACATGTACTTGGGTTTCACAGGGCCTCGCGCTCGCTTTCGACGTTGAGGCCCCGACCCTCGCTCATGAAGTCTGGGGAGAACTGGGCCAACTTGCCCAGCACATCGCCCATGCGTCGACGCGCGGGACGGATGCGCAGCTCATCACCCTGGCGCTCGATGACCAGTTCGATGTCCCAACTGCCGTAGGCCAATTCGGCCGGAATGCGCACGGCCTGGGAATTGCCGTTTTTGAACAGTTTGGTGGGGGTCATGCCGTACCTCACAGGGCCAAGATGGATGTACAAGTACATCTTAGACCAAAGCCCGGAATTTGTAAACACACGGATGTACATCAAGGTTCATGTGCGACCATGGCCAAGCGCTATGCCGAGCAGAGGGTGGCTAAGGAAATCCTGGCTTGCCGCTGGGTCCATAGGGCCTGCCCGCTCGACCCTTTGACGCACCCACTTGGGCAACGTTTCTGGCCATGCCGCAGCCGTACCTTTCGGGTGGACCCATGAGTTCCATCATGAGGTAGCGATGCTGCTGTGAGTTGCTCATGGTTTGTAGCATGTGGCGATGGTCACCATGGCGATCTCTGAGAATCCCAATTTATAGCATTTATGAACTCATTTTTATTTTAATTTAATACTATTAATTTATGATTAGCGTGTGGATGCATCTACCCCTTTCAGACTAGAAGCGCTTGGCTACCAACTCGATGCTGTTGAAGCAGTCGTGGATGTGTTTGTCGGCACCCCCAAAGCACCCTATGGGGTGCAGACCGGCAACCGCTGTTCATTGACATGGGGTCAGTTGCAACAGAACCTGGAAGATGTGACCAAAGCGCAGCGCATCACCCCCGAGCGACTCGCCCTCACTCAGCCCCAAGAAGGCCAGGCGCTTGATGTCTGCGTCGAAATGGAGACGGGCACCGGCAAGACACTGGTCTACCTTCGCACCCTCTACCGCCTGCACAACGTCTACGGGTGGAACAAATTCATCATCGTGGTACCGACGGTAGCCATTCGCGCCGGGGTCATGGGCACTTTACAAGACTTTGGGCAACAACTGGCCGATCAAAACGGGCTCAACCACCCCATTCCCGCCTTTGAGTACGACAGCGGCCAGCTTCAACACCTCAAGCAATTCATCGACAGCCCTACCCCTGCCATCATGGTGATCAACAGCCAAGCCTTTGTCGGGCAAGGCAAGATCATCAGCAACGAAGAAAACGAAGCCCCACTGCAAGGCCTGACTTGGCTGCAGGCCTTGGCAAGGTGCCGCCCGGTGGTGGTGATGGACGAGCCCCAAATGGGCATGGACACCGAAGCCGCCCTCAAGGCATTCGATGACATGAAGCCCCTGACCAAGCTGCGCTATTCGGCCACCCACGCCAAAGCGAATTTGCGCAACTGTGTTTACCGCCTCACCCCCGCCCAAGCTCATGAACAAGGCTTGGTCAAAAAGGTGGAAGTCCTCACCATCGACGCACAGGGCGGCGCAGGCACCGTGCAGCTTGACCTGACTGACACCCAAACCAAAGCGGGTCAAAGCCCAAAAGCCAAACTCAAGCTCTGGCATAAGACCGCCAATGGCGAACAGAAATACAAGGACAGCAAATGGCTCGGCGTCAACGCTGATTTGGCCAAAGTTACCGCCAACCGCAGCTACCACGGATGGCGCATCGAACACATCGAAAAATCGCTTGATACCGGGCTGTGGCAAGTGCGCTTTGACAATGGCCAATCCCTGGTGCAAGGTCAACCCTTGGGGCAAGACCAAGAGGGCATCTTCAGGCTGCAGCTGCGCTGGCTGATCCACCGTCACTTTGAAAAGAAAGCCCGCCTCGCACCGCTGGGCATCAAATGCCTGTCCTTGATCTTCATCGACAAAGTCAGCAACTATCTGGCGACCGTGACGGGCGAAGTTCCCCTCATCAAACGTTTGTTCGAAGAAGAGTACACCAGCAAGATCAAAGCCCTGACAGGCCAAGCGCCTGACGCACCAGCCCTTCAAGCCGTACAGGGCAGCTACTTTGCGCAAACCGGCCAAGGCGCCTATACAGACAGCGAAAGCAGCATGTCGAAAAACAGCGCCATCTACAAACGCATCCTGACCGACAAAGAGGGCTTGCTAGAACTGAGCGATCCGGTGGAGTTCATCTTCAGCCACAGTGCGCTGGGCGTGGGCTGGGACAACCCCAACGTATTTAACATCGCCACCCTCAACGCCACCCGCAAAGAAGACAAAAAACGACAAGAGCTGGGGCGCGGCCTGCGCATCTGCGTCGACCAACATGGACAGCGCGTGTACGACACGCCTGGCACGACTCTGGGGGCAGAAATCAACCTGCTTACCGTGGTGCCCAACCAAAGCTACCAAGCTTTTGCACAGAGCTACCAACAAGAAATTAAAGAAGCCTACGGGCAAGACAACGCTGCCGCCCCCCTGCGCGAAAACCGCAACGGCCAATTGCAAAAGAAAACCCTGCGATTGCGGGACGACCTTTTGGCCAGCAACAGCTTTCAACAATTTTGGAACACCATCGCCCGCACCACGCGCTACAGCGTCAGCTTTGACGAGGACCTGATTGTGCAAGACGTGGTGCCCAAGTTGAAGGCCATCCAGGTGCCCGCCTACACCGCCACCATCACTGCCACCCGCATCGGTATCCTGGAAGACGCACAAGCCGAAAACCCCCAAGTCACCACCGACTACATGGGAAGCACCCAGGCCGCACTCAAACCCCGGTTCGCCCCACAAGACTGGGTGCAAGCCATAGGTCAAGACAGCCGCCTGTCGCAAAAAGCCGTGTTGCGCCTGCTGCAAGAAGCTTTGGCCGACCCGCATTGCGCCAGACAATTCATCCACAACCCCGTGCTCTTTGCGCAGAAGGCCAGCACACTCATCCGCCGCGCCGAGCGCGACCACATGCTGCGCGGGCTGCGCTACACCCCCACGGGGGACATACTGCCTCTGAGCACCCTGCAAGGGGTGGTAGAGACCGTCAAAGACATCGCCCATACCCCACAGCACGGGCTGTACGACCGGCAAGCCATCGACAGTGGGCAAGAAAAACGCTTTGCCGAAGACGCCGACAACGACGCCCAGCTGTTGTGCCTGCTCAAACTGCCCGACGGCTACACCATCCCCACGCCTGTAGGCCAATACACACCCGACTTTGGACTGGTCTTTAAAGAAAGTGGACAACGCGCCATGGAGTTGGGACCCAAACCTGAAACTCCGGATGCCGAGTTCTTTGTGGTCGAAGTCAAAGGCACCCACGACCTTGATGACCCCCAGGCCCTGAGCACCGATGAAAAACTAAAAATTCAATGCGCCGCCAGGCACTTTAACGCCCTGGGTTTTGACACCACCATCAGCGGGCGCATGGTGCAAGTGCACCCCAAACGCCTGTTTGCTGCGCCTCGCGACACCTATCCGCATTTTAAGGCGGTCGATGTGAACGGCGGGGGAGCGGTATGACAGCACAACGCAATTTGAGCCGGACTTCGGCATCGCGCAACAGGTCACAAATTTGTGACCTGTTCATTTGAATGATTTGCAGCCATGAATGATTCGACCACCCCTTTGAAATCCATCCAAACCCCCGATATGCTGCAAGAACGGCTGGCACGGCTGAAGGCCGATTTCCCCGACCTGTTCACCAATGAAGGGCAGATGAACCCTGCCGAGTTGTTGCGCCTGACGGGTCAGCAAGGGCGTGAACACTTTGACTTCAACTGGTGGGGCAAAGCAGACGCCAAACGCAAGGCTTTTACCCCCACCACCGCTGCGCTGCGCTACGACGAATCCCGTAGCGTCAACCCGGACAAGGCGGGTGGCAATGCCATCATCGAAGGTGAAAACCTCGAAGTGCTCAAGCTCTTGTTATGCGCCTACCGTGGGCAAGTCAAGTGCATCTATATCGACCCGCCTTACAACACGGGCAACGACTTTGTTTACAAGGACAACTTTGCCGAAGGTCAGCAAGCCTATTGGAAGCAAACCGGTGTGACCCAAAACGGTGTGAGGATGAGCACCAACACCAAGGCTGAAGGTCGTTTTCACAGCAACTGGCTCAACATGATCTACCCGCGCCTGCTGGTGGCACGTCAGCTGCTGCGCGAGGATGGCGTGATCTTTGTGTCCATCGACGACAACGAAGTGACGCACTTGCGCAAGGTGATGGACGAGGTGTTTGGGGAGGAGAACTTCTTAGCTCAATTAGTTTGGGCTCGTAAAAGAGGAAAAGACAACTCTGCGAAATTTGTTAGCCGCAACCACGAATATTTGGTTATTTATGCGAAATCAATTGATCAAACGAAATTCAATCGCCTAGAAATGCCAGCTGAGACTAGATCTGCGTATAGGAATCCTGACTCAGATCCAAGAGGAGACTACCGATTACTTGGCGTGTGGGCAAGAGGCAGTCAGGGTGGGTCATCGTACTCATTTGAGTCAAAGAGTGGAAAGTTTTTTTCCGAACGTGAATGGCTCGTAGGCCCACAAACTATGAAGATTCTTGATGCTAATGATAAATTGGTATTTATAGGTGACAAAGTATATCGAAAATTATTTTTAACAGAATACGATGGGGATATTCCTTTAACTATTTGGGACGATGTATCAAATGCCGCTAATGCAGCAGATGAAATAAAAGAAATTTTTGGAAATCAGTTGTTTGATACGCCCAAACCCTTACCGTTGATTAAAAGAGTTCTGAAGCTGACTACTTGTGGCAATGATTTATGTTTTGATTTTTATGCTGGTTCAAATTTAACTTTTCATGCAGCTCTTGAATTGAACAAAACGGACAACGGCTCACGCAAAGTCATCAGCGTACAGATCCCCGAAGCCACAGACGATAAGAGCGAAGCCTATAAGGCCGGTTTCAAAAAAATCAGCGACATCACCATCGAACGCGTCAAACACGTCATCCAAGGCTACGGCGACAACCCGCAGCCCATCGATGCGGGGTTCAAAGTCTTTACGCTACAAAAAAGCGCCTTCCCCCGCGCGGATTTTGCGCCCGACCCCGAGGCCAACGAAGCCGATCAACTGATCGCACTCAAAGCCTTCATTGCAGATAAAGAGGCCAGCCTTTTCAGCACCCTAGACCCGCAGGCCGTGCGTGACGAAGTCTTACTCAAGTGCGGATTTCAACTCGACGTCCAACTCACGCCCATTGGCATTCCCCCAAATCAGTAGACAAATATGATGTCAAAACTGAGATGGAGAAATGCAAATGCAAAGGACGAATTATGCGCCTGAGTTCAAGGACGAGGCGGTCAAGCAGGTGTTTGTCAGAGGTCATTCGGGAGTCGATGTTGCCAAGCGGCTGGGGATCCCC
>JACCDX010147581.1_pt1 | contig 12308 bp, 14 predicted proteins | sample 7449681 | NCBI WGS metagenome assembly JACCDX01 (sample SAMN15323450, study PRJNA562643) | freshwater metagenome | isolation source: river surface water | place: USA:Blue River Watershed | collected 2017-08-18
GTTGGGGATGCGGGCGTGGATTTCCTTGATGCGATCAATCGCCAGGATGTCGCCGGTGGGCTTCTTGGTGAACTTGTAAGCGCCGTGCGAAGTGCCGATCGCGATCGCCAGCGCGTCGCACTGGGTCTGGCGCACGAAGTCGGCCGCCTGGTCGACGTCGGTCAGCAGCTGCTCGCGGGTCATCGTGCCCTCGGCGCCGTGGCCGTCTTCCTTGTCGCCCTTCATCGTCTCGAGCGAGCCGAGCACGCCGAGTTCAGCCTCGACGGTGACGCCGATTGCATGCGAAAACTCGACCACCTTCTTCGAGACTTCGACGTTGTATTCGTAGCTGGCAACGGTCTTGCCGTCGTCCATCAGCGAGCCGTCCATCATCACCGACGTGAAGCCCGACTTGATCGCGGCCATGCAGACCGCCGGCGACTGGCCGTGGTCCTGGTGCATGACGACCGGAATATGCGGATAGGCCTCGACAGCCGCCTCGATCAGGTGGCGCAGGAAGGCCTCGCCCGCGTATTTGCGCGCGCCGGCCGATGCCTGCATGATCACCGGCGCGCCGACTTCATCGGCCGCCTGCATGATCGCAGTCACCTGCTCGAGGTTGTTCACGTTGAATGCCGGCAGGCCATAGCCGTTTTCGGCGGCATGGTCGAGCAGCTGGCGCATGGATACGAGAGGCATTGCTTTCTCCTGAATTGAAACTAGGTTATCGGTCCCCGATCTTCGCGATCTTCAGGGCATTCGTGCCGCCGGTCTGTCCCATCGGCTCGCCCCAGGTCACGACGATCATGTCATCTTTCTTCGCCAGCCCATTGGCTAGCAACAATTTTTCAACCTCGACCAGCACGCTCTCGCGGTCCATGCCGGCGGTCTTCAGCTCGATCGGATGGACGTTGCGGAACAGCGCGATCTTGCGCTGCGTCTCGAGGTTCGGCGTCATCGCGTAGATCGGCATCTCGATGTTGTGCCGGCTCATCCACAACGCGGTCGAACCGGATTCGGTGAGGGCGACGATGGCGCGCGCGCGCAGGTGGTGCGCGGTAAACAGCGCGCCATACGCGATCGACTGGTCGATGCGCGTGAAGGTCGCGTTCAGGAAGTCGGCGTCGGGCGCCGCCGCGTCGGCCTTCTCGGCCTCGATGCAGACCGCCGCCATCGTCTCGACCGTCTCGACCGGATACTTGCCCGCCGCCGTCTCGGCCGAGGCCATCACCGCGTCGGTGCCGTCGAGCACCGCGTTGGCCACGTCGGACACTTCGGCGCGCGTCGGCACTGCGTTCTGGATCATCGACTCCATCATCTGCGTGGCCGTGATCGCCAGCTTGTTGGAGGCGCGCGCCATGCGGATCATGCGCTTCTGCAGCGCCGGCACGGCCGCGTTGCCGACCTCGACCGCGAGGTCGCCGCGCGCCACCATGATGCCGTCGGACGCATCGAGGATCTCCTGCAGCCGCGGGATCGCCTCGGCGCGCTCGATCTTGGCGATCATGCGCGGCTTGCGGCCGTGCGCCTCGCCGGCCACGGTCGCCAGCTGGCGCGCCATCGCCATATCGGTCGCGCTCTTCGGGAAGGACACCGCGATATAGTCGGCGCCGAGCGCCATCGCGGTCTTGATGTCCTCCATGTCCTTCGCGGTCAGCGCGGGCGCGGACAGTCCGCCACCCTGCTTGTTGATGCCCTTGTTGTTCGACAGCTCGCCGCCGATCTTCACGATGGTGAAGATCTCGCTGCCGGCGATGCGCTCGACCGTCAGCACGATCAGCCCGTCGTTCAGCAGCAGCACGTCGCCGGGCTTGAGGTCGTTCGGCAGTTCCTTGTAGTCGAGGCCGGCACGCTGCTGGTCGCCCAGCGCGCAATTGGCGTCAAGGATGAAGGCTTCGCCCTTCACCAGTTCGATCTTGCCGTCGGCGAATTTGCCGACGCGGATCTTCGGCCCCTGCAGGTCGGCCATGATCGCGACTTCGCGCCCGCAGGCGGCGGCCGCGTCGCGCACCATCTGCGCGCGCGCGACATGGTCTTCCGCCTTGCCGTGCGAGAAATTCAGGCGCACCACATCGACGCCGGCAGCAATCATCCGCTGCAGCACGTCAGGAGTGCTCGATGCAGGGCCGATGGTGGCGACGATCTTGGTGGCACGCAGTTTCATGGCTTGTCTCGGTTAGTTGTTCGCGCGCTGCCGGAGCACGTCGACGGCCGGCAGCACTTGTCCCTCGAGGAATTCGAGGAAGGCGCCACCGCCGGTGGAGATGTAGCCGACCTTGTCGGCGATATCGTATTTTGCAATCGCGGCCAGCGTGTCGCCGCCGCCGGCGATCGAGAAGCCCTTCGACGCGGCAATGGCCATTGCCAGCGTCTTCGTGCCTTCGCCGAACTGGTCGAACTCGAACACGCCGACCGGGCCGTTCCAGACGATGGTGCCGGCATCCAGCAGCTGCGCGGCGAGCGCCTTCGCGGTGTCCGGGCCGATGTCGAGGATCATGTCGTCGTCGGCCACATCGGCCACCGGCTTGACGGTCGCGACCGCGGTCGGTGCGAACTCCTTCGCGCACACGACGTCGGTCGGGATCGGCACGCTCGCGCCGCGCCTGGCCATGATGTCGATGATGGCCTTCGCCTCGTCGATCAGGTCGGCCTCGGCCAGCGACTTGCCGATCTTCAGGCCGGCAGCCAGCATGAAGGTGTTTGCAATGCCGCCGCCGACGATCAGGCGGTCGACCTTTTCAGCCAGCGACTTCAGGATGGTCAGCTTGGTCGACACTTTCGAGCCGGCGACGATCGCCGCCAGCGGACGCGCCGGCTGGCCGAGCGCCTTGCCGAGCGCATCGAGTTCGGCCGCCAGCAGCGGGCCGGCGCAGGCGATGGGCGCGAACTTCGCGATGCCATGCGTGGTCGCTTCCGCGCGGTGCGCGGTGCCGAACGCGTCGTTCACGTAAACGTCGCACAGCTTCGCCATCTTCTGCGCGAGCTCGTCGCTGTTCTTCTTCTCGCCCTTGTTGACGCGGCAGTTCTCGAGCAGCACGACCTGGCCCGGCGCCACGTCGACGCCATCGACCCAGTCGGCCTTCAGCGCGACCGGCTGGCCGAGCAGCTCCGACAGGCGCGCGGCGATCGGCGCCAGCGAATCTTCGGGCTTGAACTCGCCTTCGGTCGGGCGGCCGAGATGGGAGGTAACCATCACCGCCGCACCGGCGCCAAGCGCTGCCTGTATCGCCGGCACCGACGCACGAATGCGGGTGTCTTCGGTGATGTTGCCGGCGTCGTCCTGCGGCACATTCAGGTCGGCGCGTATGAAGACGCGCTTGCCGCGCAGTTGGTCATTCTGGACGAGGTCGGTCAGGCGCTTGAATTGCATGGCGGGGTGAGTGCGGATTATTGGAAACCCGCTATTTTACCGCAGCGACCGGCCCGCAAAACCGTTGTCAGACCAGCATGGTTTGCGTCGAACGGGCTTCAGGCCTTCAGGCCCACAGCCGCAGCGCGGTATAGCAGACCATGCCGAACACCAGCGTGCCCAGCAGATGGCGCGTGTACAGGAAGAAAACGGTGGCCGCGATCGCAGCCATCAGCTTGATGTTCTGCCACGGCTCGACCAGCGCGCCCTGGGTCATCAGCAGGTCGGGCGCGAGGATGGCCGACAACGCGACCGCCGGCACATAGCCGAGCGACTTCTGCATCCAGCCCGGCATCCGCCGCGAGCCGCCGACCATGAAGAAGAAGCTGCGCGTGATGGCGGTGGTGGCGGCCATCAGCACGATCAGCAGCAGGTATTCCCAGGCATTCAGGTTCATCGGTCGCCTCCCTGTGGCTCCAGCACCTTCTCGGCCAGCACCGCGGCCACGATGCCGCAGACAATCGCCGCCAGCAGCCCCAGCCGGTAAGGCCAGCTGACGGTGGCTACGGCAACGAGGCTGGCCGCGATCACGCCAACCACGGTCGGCCTGCTTTTCACCAGCGGTATCGTCATCGCCAGCAACGCCAGCGAGCCGGCGAAGCCGACGCCCCAGCTCGGCGGTATCTGGCTGGCCAGCAGGATGCCGACCAAGGTGCCGAGCTGCCATGCCCACCAGTTCGGTATGAACAGGCCGCGGAAATAGCCGAGCTTGCCGGCATGCTTGCCGACGGTATGCGCCGGATACCGCTGCGGGAAGAAAGCCATCACCAGATCGACGTTGTGGTAGCCGTACCAGAGCCGCTGCCACCATTTCAGGTGAATGAAATGCGGCCCGATCACGGCGCTGAAGATCACGAAGCGCAGGTTGACCATCAGCGCGGTCAGCACCATCACGCCGATCGGCGCGCCGGCGGCGATCAGCGGCAGCACCGCGAGCTGCGCGGAACCGCCGTAGACCACCAGCGTCATCACGACCGCCTGCCAGACCGACAGGCCGGACTGCACCATCGCCATGCCCGACACCGCACCCCAGGCGAACAGTCCCGGCACGGTCTGCGTGCTGATGCGCACGGCGTCCCAGAACGCGGCTTTCTCGCGTTGCTGGTCGCGCGCCGGGTCAGGCAGCCGTTCAGGCTCGTCCGGGCTGGCAGCTGTATTGGACATGGAAGAAGAAGCAGGCCCCTGAATTGCGCGGGCTCTCAAGACGCGAGCCCTCGGGTTTCACAAAGGCCATATTCTACCGAGCAAGCCGCGACCGGCATTGAATCCGCTAAAATCCCCCTTTTGCAAACCAATACTCATTCGAACTGGAGAACCTGACATGTCCATGGCTGACCGCGACGGCAAAATCTGGAAAGACGGCCAACTCGTCGACTGGCGCGACGCCAACCTGCATATGCTCACGCACAGCCTGCACTACGGCATGGCGGTGTTCGAGGGCGTGCGCGCGTACAAGACCGTCGATGGCACCGCGATCTTCCGCCTGAAGGAACACACGCAGCGGCTGTACAACTCGGCGAAGATCTTCCAGATGACGATCCCGTACGACATGGAGACCCTGATGGAAGCGCAGAAGGAAGTCGTGCGCGCGAACCAGCTCGAGTCCTGCTACCTGCGCCCGCTGGCCTGGATCGGTTCCGAGAAGATGGGTGTCTCCGCGCGCGGCAACACCATCCACGTCGGCATCGCTGCATGGCCGTGGGGCGCCTACCTCGGCGAAGACGGCATCAAGCGCGGCATCCGCGTCAAGACCTCGTCGTTCACCCGCCATCACGTGAACGTGTCGATGGTGCGCGCGAAGGCCAGCGGCTACTACATCAACTCCATCCTGGCGAACCAGGAAGTGACCGCCGAGGGCTATGACGAGGCGCTGCTGCTCGACACCGAAGGCTATGTGTCCGAGGGCGCCGGCGAGAACGTGTTCATCATCAAGAACGGCAAGATCTACACGCCGGACCTGGCCAGCTGCCTCGACGGCATCACCCGCGACGCGGTGGTGACGATGGCGCGCGACCTCGGCATCGAAGTCATTGAAAAGCGCATCACCCGCGACGAAGTGTATTGCGCCGACGAAGCCTTCTTCACCGGCACCGCCGCCGAGATCACGCCGATCCGCGAACTGGACAACCGCGAGATCGGCATCGGCAGCCGCGGCCCGGTCACCGAGAAGCTGCAGTCGCTGTTCTTCGACGTCGTCGGCGGCAAGTCCGACAAGTACCGCCACTGGCTGACCAAGGTCTGATCCGCGCGAAGGAGCCATCGATGAACCAGCCTGTTCAAGCGATCGAACTCGACGCGAAGGACCTGCCCGCGTACTGCCCGAACCCGGCCATGCCGGCCTGGTCCTCGCATCCGCGCGTGTTCCTCGACTTCGCCGCCAATGGCGAGGCGAAGTGCCCGTACTGCAGCACGGTCTACCGGCTCAAGCCGGGCGCGCACGCGCACGCCCACTGAGGCGCGCCGTCGCGCCGCGCCCCGCTGTCCCGACCCGAGCGCGCAGGACAGCCGGGCGCAGTGCGCAAGCCCCGGCCCGCCGCCCACTCTACGGCTCCGCTCCCGATGCCCATCCCGCAAAAGCCCCTTGTCAGCGCCGACGACGTCGAGCAGGCGTTCTATGACGCGATCGCCCGCGCCGACCTCGAGGCGCTGATGGCGCTGTGGGCCGACGACGACGAGATCGCCTGCGTGCATCCGGGCGCGCCGCGGCTGCAGGGGCATGCGGCGATACGCGCGTCGTGGGAACTGATCTTCGAGCGCGGCCCGGTGCACATCCGCCCGCGCCACCTGCATGTCACGCAGAACATGAGCTGCTCGGTGCATACGCTGGTCGAAGAAGTCGATGTGCCGGACGACCCCGACTGGCAGGAGGCGCACATCCTCGCGACCAATGTCTACCTGAAGACGCCGCAGGGCTGGCGCATGGTGCTGCACCACGCATCGGTCGCCCCCGGCCGCCCGGCCGAACAGGCGCCGCCGCAGGGCGTGCTGCACTGACGGCGAGCGCATGAGCGACTATTCCGCCCCTCGCTGGCTGCCCGGCGGCCACCTGCAGACCATCTGGCCTGCCAAGCTGATCCGCCCGCCCGAGGTAACGCTCAAGCGCGAGCGCTGGAACGCGCCGGACGGCGACTTCATCGACGTCGACCTGGTCGAGGGCCTGCCCGGCAAGCCGCTGCTGCTGCTGTTCCACGGACTCGAAGGCTCGTCCGACAGCCATTACGCGCGGGCGATGCTGGCGCATATCGAGGCGCTGGGCTGGTCGGGCGCCGTGCCGCATTTTCGCGGCTGCTCGGGCGAACTGAACCGCGCGCCGCGCTTCTACCATTCCGGCGACGCCGACGAGATCGACTGGATACTCACGCGCATGGCACAGCATCCGCTGGCGCGCAACGCGTCCGCGTTGTTCGCCGCCGGCGTCTCGCTCGGCGGCAATGCGCTGCTGCGCTGGCTCGGCACGCACGGCCAGGACGCAAGCTTCATCGATGCCGCCGCCGCGATCTCCGCGCCGCTCGACCTGGCCGCCGGCGGCGCGGCGCTGTCATCCGGCTTCAACCGGGTCTACACGCAAAGCTTCCTGCGTACGCTCAAGCCCAAATGCCTCGCCAAACTCGAACAGTTCCCGGGACTGTTCGACCGCGAACGCATGCTGGCCGCACGCAACCTGTACGAGTTCGACAATGTCGTGACCGCGCCGCTGCATGGCTATCGCGACACCGACGACTACTGGCACCGTGCCAGCGCGAAGCATGTGCTGGGCGACATCCGCATACCCACGCTGGTGCTGAACGCGCGCAACGATCCTTTCCTGCCGGCCCGGCACCTGCCGCGCCGCGCGTCCGACGCGGTGATCCTGGAGTATCCTGCCGGAGGCGGCCATGTCGGTTTCGCGACCGGCCGGCTGCCCGGATCGCTGGACTGGCTGCCGCGCCGCATCGTGCGCTTCCTTTGCGAACAGGTCAGGCTCAAGGACGACAGCGAAGCGGTGGCGGCCTGAGGCCAGCCATTTTCCGTTTCCCGCGCAACCCGAACAGTCTTCAGCAGATGGACGAGATCGTCAGACAGGCCATGGCCAAATGGCCGAACGTGCCGCACTGCCGCGGCTGGCTCGCGCTCGATGCTCGCGGCGCCTTTCGCATGCGCGACGAGGCGGCGCAGGCGACCGACGCCGCCGGCGACGTGATCCGCCATCCGGCGCTGCTGTCCTTCATCTACCGCAACTACGGCCCCGACGAACACGGCGCCTGGTATTTCCAGAACGGCCCGCAAAGGGTGTATGTGGAACTGGCCGCCACGCCCTACATCGCGCGCACCGCGCCGACAGGCGGCTTCGTCACGCATGACGGCGAGCCGCTGCCGGCGGTCAGCGCCGCATGGATCACCGAAGAGGGTCGTCTGGTGCTTGAGGCCGGCGGCAAGATCGCGATGGTGGACGACCGCGACCTCGCCGAGTGCGTCGCGATGCTGCGCATGGACGGCACGCCGGTGGATGACGAGGTGCTGATGGCGTGGCTGCAGCGCATGCAGGGCGAGCTGCAGCTGGCGACCGGAACGCAGGCGGTACCGGTACGGCCCCTGCGCAGCGGCGAGCTGGCCGCGCGGCTCGGCTTCGAGCAGCGCCCGTCGCGACAGCCCGGATCCGGCGCCTAGCGCTGCGACGGCTTCGTCGCCTTCCCCTGCCTCATGATCTCCTGCCAGTTCGCCTGCAGTTCGCGTTCGCGCGCATCGATGATGGCCTGATCGTAAAAGCTTGCATCCGGCGCGGTGCGGGCGATGCGCAGCTGCTCGAGCGCGGACGGCAGCGCGCCGGTGAGCGCGTAATACTCGGCCAGCGCCATGTGCTGCTGCGCCTGCCGGCCTGCCTCTGCATAGGCGCGCGCCAGCGCGCGCTGCACGCCGGCGTCCTCGCGGTACAGCTGCGCCTGGTCGCGCAGGAAGGCGACTGCGTCCTCCTTCCTGCCGTTGGCCAGCAGCGCATCCGCATACTGCATCGACAAGGCGCGCGACAGCGGAAAGCGCAAGCGCCCCTCGCTGGCCAGCGCGAGCGCCTGTGCCGGACGCTTGTTGGCCATCTGCACCTCGATATCGAGGCTCTTCAGCACCGGCGACAGCGGATAGGCCGGCTTGCGCTCGACGTCGGCGCGGATCTCGTCGAGCAGCGTTTGCGCGCGCGCCGAATCGCGCTGGCGCAAGGCAATCATCGCCAGCCCGTAACGGGCGCTCAGGGTCTGCGCCCGCGCGCCCTGCCTCAGCTGTTCGCCGAACACCGTCGCGGCGTCGCGCAAGCCCTGTGGCGATTCATCCTGCAAGACGCGCAGCCGCGCCTTCATGAACGAGAAATCGATGCTGTCGACGCGCTGCCGGTACGGCAGGTTACGGATGCGCGCATCGACGTCGGCCATCCGCTCGGTGGTCAGCGGGTGGGTCAGCAGGTAGGACGGCACGCGGTCGCTGCGATTGCGCCCGGCCGCCTGCAGGCGGCCGAAGAAGCTCACCATGCCATTCAGTTCGAAGCCGCCGCCATTCAGGATGTTCACGCCGATGCGATCGGCCTCGCGTTCGGCGTCGCGGCCGAAACTCAGCTGCCGCTGCGCCGCCAGGCCGCTGCCGCCCATCATCGCCGCAGCGGCGAGGTCGGGACTCGAGCGCGCCGCCAACGCGGCCAGCAGCAGGCCGACCATCGGCAGCAACGAGTCCTTCTTCTGCGCACCGATCATCCGCGCGATGTGCCGCTGCGACACGTGGCCGATTTCATGCGCCAGCACCGAGGCCAGTTCGGATTCCGTCTGGGCCGCCAGCACAAGGCCGGTATGAACGCCGATGAAACCGCCCGGCAGGGCAAATGCATTCAGCGCGGGTTCGCGCACGGCAAAGAAGAAATAGTCGTAGCCGGCATCGCCGCGGGCATCGGGCGTGGCCGACAGCAGCGAGCCACCGAACTGGTTCAGGAAATCCAGCGTCACCGGATCGTCGACGAAGTCGGGATCGCGCCGGATGTTGTTCATCACCTGCTCGCCGAGCTTGCGCTCCATCAGCGGCGACAGCTCCTCGCCTTCCGAACCGCCGAGGTTGGGAAGCGCCTGCGCATGCAGCGCGGCGGGCGTAAGCAGCGCCGGTGACGCAAGCATGATCGCGCCGGCTGCAAACGCTTGCAGCAAGCGAGAGAATAGGCGTGGTCGGAGGGGACTGGGCATGGTGCTATGATACCCCTAACCAATATTTGTTCGCCCCGGACACACAGACAGAAACACGCACGCATGAGCGCCCAGAAAAACAGCAGCACCACGCCGTCCGACAATGGCGGCCTCACCCATTTCGACGAAGGCGGACAGGCGCACATGGTCGATGTCGGCGCGAAGGCGGAAACGCATCGCGTGGCGATCGCCAGCGGCTACATCCGCATGAAGCCGCAGACGCTCGCGGTGGTCACGAGCGGGACGGCGAAGAAGGGCGACGTGCTCGGCATCGCGCGCATCGCCGCGATCATGGCGGCCAAGCGCACCAGCGACCTGATCCCGCTGTGCCATCCGCTCGCGCTGACCCGCATCGCGGTCGAGTTCACGATCAACGAGTCCGACTGCAGCATCATGTGCAATGCGCAGGTCGAGACGCATGGCAAGACCGGCGTCGAGATGGAAGCGCTGACAGCCGTGCAGGTCGGCCTGCTGACCATCTACGACATGTGCAAGGCGATCGACCGTGGCATGGTGATGTACGACATCCGCGTGATGGAAAAGCATGGCGGCAAGTCGGGCAGCTGGAAGGTCGAGTAGCAGCTGCCGGTTCCCAGCGAGCGAACCAAACCTGCAATGGTCGCCGAGTTCCCCGGCCGACGTTTTGGCAATCAACAGCGAACAAGAACGTGCTCTGCGGGTAGATCGCAACACGTACGGTCCGCTGCGATCGCCCTTCCCCCTTCATCTGGCGGACTCGGATGCTGCGCACAGAAGTATTTCGTCAAACTTTCCGAAGAAGGTCGTCTGGCAAACGCTTCATGAGCCGTTTGAACGCGTGCTGATTACCCAGTGCCTTCGCGACCACAAGTGCGCCTTGGATCGCAATCACGGCTTCTTCGGCCAGCTCATTGGCGCGTCCAGCAGGGTTGCCGGCTTCCTGAATCACCGACGTCAGCAGTCCTATCCATCCCTTCACCGCCTGAGCGATTTTCTGTTGGATGATGTCGTCTGGTGATCCAACGCTTAGCACGCCAACCAGACAAGGCTCCCTTCCGCTGCAATAGAAATCATCCAGGGCCATGCACATCGCGGTCAGCCTTTCCTTTGGGCTGCCGCTTCCTTGAAGAGGCTTCAATGCACGCTCATACATCAATGCTGCTGCATGATCGAGAGCCGCTGCTGCCATCTCGTCTTTCCCGCCCGGGAACAGGTGATAGAGGCTGTTTCGCCTCAAGCCCGTAGCTTCCTCAAGGATCGAGATGGTGGCTCCATCCTTGCCATGCCTGCGGAAGGCACTGGTAAGCAGGTCGAGCACTTGCTCTTTTGGAATCAGAGGATATCCCATCAGGGGGTCGTTGTTTAGTTAGTGGATTTCGCCATCTCGCCAACAGCGGCGAATGTATTGACTTTCAACCATACACCGCTTAGCCTTGTTGAACGATCGTTCAACAAGGATGATAGCGTAATTGGCGCAGGCCGCTCCCTTGAATCGCTGGAGTGGCTTTGTCTGATCAGCCTCCAACCCGAAGGTCACATGAACAAGCAAACGCTTCACAGAAGCGGAACTCGACTCGCGGGGACTCGCCCTATGGTGTCCCTGTTCTTCTTGGCCGTGCTCGCTACCCCCCTGTCCTCAGAGTGCCAGGAGTTACCGTCAGCTCAGGGGACATGGATTTCAAATCCGCCTTGTACTGAGTGGGTGACATTGCATCAAGGCTCAAAAACCAAGTGGGCTACTGCCTTCCTCTCGACCATGAGCATGGGTCTGAGTCGGGGAAAGCGCGAGCAGAAATTCAAAGGAGGACAAGACTTCAGCGAAGCTGTCGCGGCCATGGACGCCCATTGCGCCGCTCACCCGGATGCACAGGCTTCTCAAGCTGCCGCTGCTTTTTTGAACTTCTAGCAGCCGCTTGTGGTTTTCGCCGCGGATTTTGTACCGGGTTACATCTCGTTTCGTTCTTTTCGTGTGCGAATCGCCGTCGATTCGCTACGCTGTCGCAACGACAGGAGGTGCACCCATGAAAACGATCAGCAAATTCCTTTTCGCATTCGCACTGGCATCGCTGCCCGCTCTCAGTGCCGCCGATCCCTGGAAAGACGAGAGCGGCCATGGCAAGGGACACGGGCACGGTCGCGATCGCCACGATTACAAGGACGAGTATTGGGACGGCCACTGCAAAGTCGAGCGCAAGCTTGAACGGAACGGCGAGTACAAGGAAGAGCGCAAATGCCAATTGCCGAGGAACGTCTATCACGGCAATGCACCGTATCCGGGCGTGGTCAAACCGGGCGTGACGATCCACGGCTCGATTCACATTCCCTACTGAAGAACGTAAAGCTGTTGGCGCTTCATCTCGGGGACCGCTTCCAACAGGCGTGCGCACGGCGGATGCGCGAATCTTCAGGCAGGCATCACGCTCTTTCCCGGGACAGCATGGGTTTGATAAAATATTTCCACAGTGAAATATTTTAATGACCAATAACCCATGACCCCATAGCGGGAGCGTTCACCTCATGCCAGACTCCTTGAATCTCCCCCCGCTGTTCCACAAGTTCACGCTTCCGCACAATGAGGCGGAGCGCCTGGCGGCTCTGCGGGCGAGCAAAATCCTGAGCAATGTGAATCGCCCCGGGTTTTGAGGAGGCTCCTTCCTTTGAGAGAATGGAGCCATGAACAAGACGAACAAGTTTTCCCCGGAAGTCCGGGAACGTGCGGTACGGCTGGTGCAGGAACACCGAGGCGAATA
>JACCDX011368175.1_pt1 | contig 12307 bp, 10 predicted proteins | sample 7449681 | NCBI WGS metagenome assembly JACCDX01 (sample SAMN15323450, study PRJNA562643) | freshwater metagenome | isolation source: river surface water | place: USA:Blue River Watershed | collected 2017-08-18
CACACGATCGACTGCTTTCGCCATCCTAACAATTGCTAAATGAACAAACGGATAGTCATTATCCCCACCTACAATGAGATTGAAAACATCGAAGCCATCCTTTTGAAGGTCTTGAGCTTGGATCCCGTTTTTGATGTCTTGATTGTGGATGATGGTTCTCCTGACGGTACAGCACAGCAAGTAAAACGCCTTCAAAAAGCAAACGAAGGACGTATTCACTTATTAGAGAGAAAAGGCAAATTAGGATTAGGCACTGCCTACATTGAAGGATTTAAAATCGCGATAGATAAAGGCTACGACTTCATCTTCGAAATGGATGCGGATTTTTCCCATAATCCAGATGATTTAATTCGTCTCTTTAAAGCGTGTGCAACACCTGCTGAATTGAAGGCTGAAAAACTAGATGAATCAGAAGCTGGAAACGGCGATATGTCCATCGGATCTCGATACATTAAAGGGGTAAACGTAGTGAATTGGCCGATGAGCCGTGTTTTAATGTCCTATTTCGCTGGATTTTATGTACGATTTATTACAGGCATGAAGGTACAAGACGCCACTGCTGGATTTGTTTGTTACCGCAGACATACGTTAGAAACATTACCTTTGGACCAAATTAAATTCATCGGCTACGCCTTCCAAGTGGAGATGAAATTCACGACTTGGAAATATGGCTTTAAACTGGTGGAGGTACCTATTATCTTTACAGATCGCACGAAAGGAACGAGTAAGATGTCAGCAAATATATTCAAAGAGGCAATCTTCGGAGTAATTCAGATGAAAGTCAACAGTTTGTTCAAACGTTACCAAGCCTAAGATGAGCTATACAGTCTTAAAAGCCCTACATATCATTTTTGTGGTCAGTTGGTTTGCTGGCCTTTTTTATCTTCCGCGTTTATTGGTTTACCACGTAGAGGCTCAGGATAAGGACGAACCGGAGAAAAGTATTTTGGCGAAGCAATTCGAGAAAATGCAAAAGCTACTTTTCAACGCGATTATGATTCCTGCGATGTTTTTGACTTGGATCACTGGATTATCTTTGATCTATGTGGCCTGGCTATCTAGTTTCGCTAGCCAAGGATGGTTGCATTTGAAATTAGCCTTTGTGGTGGCCATCACGATTTATCACTTCGTTTGTAGACATCTGATTCTTCAATTCAGAAAAGGAAATTTCCTGCTTTCGGGTCCACAGCTACGACTATTCAATGAAATCGCTACGATTCTTTTAGTCGCTGTTGTATTTCTAGTGGTGGCTAAAAATACCCTGGATTGGATGTATGGATTAGGAGGATTTGTGATTTTTGCCATCGTCATCATGGCGGCGGTGACCATCGTAAAGAAAATCAGAACGAAAAACTAGGACATCGATCTGTCCATGTCGCGCTTCACATCTTTCTCTTTAATATCATCCCGTTTATCGAAGGTCTTCTTTCCTTTCGACAGGGCAATGTTCAATTTCGCGTAACCCTTATCAGAGATAAATAGGCGCGTAGGGATGATGGTCAAACCCACGTTCTTCAATTCCTTTTGTAATTTACCCAGCTCGCGTTTTGACAATAACAATTTGCGATCTCGCAAAGGTGCGTGGTTGTAATGGGTACCCTCCTCGTAAGCGGAGATGTGCATATTGCGCACAAAGAGTTCATCTTGAAAGAAAACACAATAGGCATCGGTGAGATTCGCTTTTCCCTGGCGGATTGATTTTATCTCCGTTCCCATTAAAACCAAGCCCGCCGTGAAGGTATCGATGAATGCATATTCAAAGGATGCCCTACGGTTCTTAATTTCAACAGTCTTTTGGATTTTTTCTTTTGCCATTGGGAATAAAAAAAGCCACACAGCTGAAACACTGCGTGGCTAAATTCAGCTATTTGCTATTACTTATCTTCTTTTTTGTCGCCTTTTGTTGCAGCGTACTCTTTGTTCAATCCTTCGATGATTTTGTTTGTTACATCTACAGAAGCATCAGCGAATAAAATTCCGCCACCTACTTTAGAATAACCTAACACAAACTCATACTTGTTTGCTTTGTTTGTCTTTGAGATATAATCACGAATATTATTGTATAACTCTTCGTTCTTCTTTGCTTGCTCTTGACCTAACTCCGCTTGCTTTTGTTGAGAATATTGTTGCAATTCAGCTCCTTTTTTCTTCAAAGTCATGTCTGCCGCTTGTAACTCTGCTTGAGTCATCGCTGAAGCACGTTGTTGAATTGCTTGTAATTCAGCTTGAAGAGATTGCTCTTTTTGGCCCAAATCAACTTGTAAACGGTATCCTTTATTTTCAAACTCCTTTTGAGCGTCTTTATAAAACTGGTAGTTCGTTAATAACGAATCCGAATTCACGAAAACAATACGTCTTCCATCTGCTGTCGAAGCACCTAAGCCTGCTGACGCGCTATCTGAATTTTGGTAAAATAAAAAGGCAATTGCGATGGTTAAAACGCCCAACCAAGCGTAAGGTAAATTTTTCACGTGTTTATTTTTATTAATTGGATTGACGGCAAATATACAAGGTCTGTATCGTTTGTCCTAAAAAATTATTATTTCTGTCTTAATCTAGCTCCAGCCCAGGTCCAAATACCACTAAATAAGCCTCCTAGCACACCAGTCACGGCAAATAAAGCGAACACATTCCCTTTCAATGGAAATACTTGAGCCATTCGGCCAGGTAGCGTACTCGGGTGTTGTAAATCAAGCCATAAGGCTGCCACCACCCACAAAATAAAGCCAGCCAGAAAACCGGTTAAAAAACTCGACTTAACAGGCATATTCAATACAAAGGCGATCAACCCAAAGGCCACTCCCATCGCGTACCAGGGCAAATAAATACCCACTAGGGCACCTATCACGATCAATATCAAACTATAAATTAATTTGCTCATAGACTTATTTAGATAAAGTGATTTTCTTACGTAAACGATTCGATTTCTCCTCAGGAGATGTTAAATAAAGAAGGGGTTTAAGCTCTCCTTTGGCCCAGGTATCAATCAAATCATCGTAATGACTACTACCCGGATTTCCGGATTGACCGCCTGGATAAACGCCATAGGCTCTCGGTTTGCCCTCTTTCGAAAGCTCCACGACTAAACGCCAAGATGGACCAGTCTTCGTCGTAGAAGCATTTACAATTGTTCCACCACCCCCAATCGGGATATTTAAACGAGATAAAGCGTCCATCCCAGGAATCAAGTGACGTACACCTGTTTGCTTGTGCTTGTACCAAGCCCATTCAGGCCCCTGCGGACCATGTTGTTTCACGAGCGTATCCACATTCGCTTGCAAGGACTTCATCACAATATCGGACATCGACTCTTTGGCCGGCGTCTTCGTATCATCCCACCAGCGAGCTGCTGGTTCTGATTTAATCAATTGAATCGTACGATCCATCGAAGGACGGCTCATCGGAACCTTCTCATCGGCAGAGAACTCATCATTCCAAAGACAATCCTGAAGCGTCAGCACCCAGTTTTCAAAAATCGTCGCTCCCACAGATTCTGGGCTATTCACTAAATTCCAAGATTTCAGGGCCGCTAATGCTTTCGACTGAGCCGCCGTTGGCGATTTCACCTGAGCAAAAAGCAAAGGCAATAATTCACGGGCACGAATGTTGAAATTATCATTTTGGAGACCTCGTAAAGAATCCATCGTAATTTTCTCCATCACGGCTAGGCGCTCATTGATGCGACGTCCACGCTCAGATGGCGCATATTGCCAGCCCAAATAATAGGGGTAAGATGGATCCACCGAGAATTGATTCGCTGAACTCACGAATCCGCGAACCGGATTCTTCACGTGCGGATTATGCGCTTGTGGAATAAATCCTTGCCAATCAGCCGCGGCATCGGTTCCATCTAATAAATACTTTCCTTGCAATTTCGACTTCAAAGGAAACTTACCATTCACCCATAAAGCGATATCCCCTTCATTACTAGCAAACACGAAGTTTTGAGCCGGAGCAGAATAGTAGGTTAACGCTTTCGCGTAATCGGCATAGTTTTTCGCGCGATTCAATTGGTAGAAAGTCGTTAATTCTTGAGATTTCTCATGCGCAATCCAACGAAGCGCGTGTCCTACCGGAATGTTCGAACGGAAGGGTTTTTCATGAGAAAGATAAACCACAGGACCATGGTGTGTAAAGAAGATGGTGTCCACCATGTCTTTTTTACCCTTGATTTTAAAGGTTTCGATACGCATCGTCGTTTTCTTCCATTTTCCATCGTGCCAATACTCCTGTTTAGAAGCATCCTTAAACTTCACTTGGTACCAGTCCAAAACGTCAGAACCTACGTTCGTCACACCCCAAGCCACATTTTTATTGAATCCAATAATGACATTAGGCGTTCCTGGCATCGTAGAACCATAGACGTTAACGCCCGGAGCGACTAATTGCATTTGATACCAAATCGAAGGAAGAGATAACGTTAAGTGCGGGTCATTCGCTAAAATAGGTAAACCTGAAACCGTTTTATTTCCTGCCACGGCCCAGTTATTCGACCCGATGTTCGGATCTTTTTCTGGCGTAGTCATCGAAGATCCTAAACCGGTGAAGTCTACTGGACCCGCTGGAATAGGTACTGGCTTGAAATCTACTGGCGAACCTACGGGAATGATCGGGCTTTCTTGGAAGGGATAATTAGGGAATAAATCCTCTGCTACCTCGCGACCATACTTGCGTAAGATGTTGGTCATCTTCAAATCATCCGTACCAGACGCTAACACGAAGGACATATTCTTTAAGAACAAAGCGCTCTTAATCGGCGTCCATGGTTCAGGACGGTAGTTTAATAATTTGTATTCAAGGGGCAATTGACGGTCTGACAAAGAAGCGATATAGGCATTTACCCCGTCTGAATAAGCTTCTAGTGCGGTTTTAGCAGCAGGATCTTCCTTCATTCCTTCGAATGATTTCTCTGCACCGTAAACCGAACCCATGCGACGTTGGAATTGATCAGATGCCATTCCTTTTTCGCCTACAATCTCGGAAATACGACCACCTGCAAAGTGTGTTTGGAATTCCATTTGCCATAAACGGTCTTTGGCTGTCAAATAACCCTGAGCTAAATAAAGATCATGGTCATCCTGTGCGAAAACGTGCGGCACCCCCATCTCATCGTACACGACTTGAACGGGCTGATGTAAACCCGCGATTTGCAAGGTTTCCTCTGTGGGCTCGCCTGATTCTGGGCTTTCAGCATTCATCCAGAAGCCGTGGAAAGGGCTAAATATTTTTCCAATGGGAGGAATTGTTCCCCAGCTTTGGTTCATCGCATAGGTTAAAAACAGGGCGATGGCCAAAGGAAAAGCAGATTTAATGATTTTCATTGATGAAATAGAGGGAGATAAATGAAATATCCGAAGATTTTTTTCTATTTTAGAAAGACAATTTTACAAAATTGTTCCTTTAAGCCCAAATAAATTATCTTTAAAGCTATATGAAAAGACGCACCTTCCTTCAAACATCCACTCTATTGGGCGCAGGCCTAGGCGCGACCGCTAAGGCGGCGACATCAGAGCCTCTCATCATTGCCACTTGGAAAAATGAGAAAGCGACCATCGCAGGTTGGAATAAACTGATGGAAACAGGGAAAGCGCTTGATGGCGTGGAAGCTGGGGCAAGAATTCCAGAAGCAGACCCGAATGATACGTCGGTGGGTTACGGCGGTTACCCCGATCGCGATGGCCATGTAACCTTAGATGCTTGCATTATGGATCACCTGGGCAATGCCGGGTCTGTTACCTTTTTAGAGGGCATTATGCACCCTATTTCTGTGGCTAGAGCTGTGATGGAAAAAACTCCTCACGTCATGTTATCGGGTGCTGGGGCTTTAAAATTCGCCTTAGATCAAGGGTTTAAAATAGAGAATTTACTGACAGAAAGTTCGAAGAAGGCTTGGGAGGAATGGAAAAAAGAATCCAAATACGAGCCTGTCATTAACATCGAACGACACGATACGATCGGTCTTTTGGGGATCGGAAAAGCGGGTGAAATCGCAGGGGCCTGTACCACGAGCGGTTTGGCCTTTAAAATGCACGGACGTGTGGGAGACTCCCCTATCATTGGTGGAGCTGTGTTTTGCGACGATGAAGTAGGCGGTGCTTGTGCCACGGGATTAGGGGAGTTTGTGATGAAGACGTTGGGATCCTTCCTGATTGTTGAATTAATGAGACAAGGCAAGTCGCCACAGCAGGCTTGTGAGGAAGCTGTGATGCGCATCGTGAAACGCTATAAATACAAGGAATTTCAGATTGGTTATTTGGCCATCAATAAAAAAGGAGAACATGGCGCCTATGCCATCCAAAAAGGATTTAATTACACCATTACTAAAAACGGGAAAACGCAAGTGCTGGAAAGTGCGTCCTACATGTAATATTTATGGCAGCAGAAAAGAAAAAATATTTATTCGAAATTGCCTGGGAAACCTGCAATCAGGTAGGCGGAATTTATACGGTTATCCGAACAAAAGTACCCTCGATGGTCGAAAAATGGGGTGATGATTATGCCTTATTAGGACCCTATTTTCCCCAAACAGCGGCCGCAGAATTCGAGCCCATCACCGTAACCGAGGAAACTCCTTTGGAGCGAGCGGTCTTGAAATTACGCCAAGCAGGTTTAGGTGTTCACTATGGCTATTGGTTGATCACCGGTAAACCTAAAATCGTTTTATTCGAGCTAGATTCCTTGATGCCAGAGGTGGATGCGATCAAAGGACGCATCTGGGATAACCACAAAATCTCCACTTTAGGAGTAGAGGATTTAGTGAATCAGACCATTGTTTTTGGTGAGATGATCCGCCTTCTTTTAACCGAAGTGGCTGAGGAAAATAAGAATAAAACGCAACTGGTGGCCCACTTTCATGAATGGATGGCGTCTACGGGTCTACCAGATTTAAAGAAAGACAAGGTCAAAATCTCAACAGTTTTCACCACACACGCGACGATGCTAGGCCGCTATTTAGCGGGCAATGTGCCTAATTTCTACGATGTGATCGAAAACTTCGATTGGTTCAAAGAGGCGAAACATTATGGGATCGAGGCACAGGCTTGTTTCGAGCGTGCAGCGGCACAAAAAGCCGACGTATTAACTACAGTCAGTGACATAACAGCCAAAGAATGCCAGTATTTCCTAGGCCGAATCCCTGAATTGATTCTACCGAATGGTTTAAATATCCAGCGTTTCGCTGCCCTTCACGAGCACCAAAACCTGCACTCAAAATACAAGCAAAGCATCTCGAACTTCGTCATGGGGCACTTCTTCCAAAGCCAACCCTTTGACCTAGATCAAACCCTATATTTATTTACTTCGGGTCGCTTCGAATATTCGAACAAAGGATACGACATCACGTTAGATGCATTAGCCATTTTGAATCGCAAGATGAAGGAAGCGGGATCGAAGAAAACGGTCGTGATGTTCTTTGTCACGAAGCAACCTTACCATTCGATCGACCCGGAAGTTTTGCATTCCCGCGCGGTTCTAGATGAAATTAGAGAAAACTGCCACGCCATTGAAAAAGAAGTAGGCGAGCGTTTATTCAACGCCTCCGCCTCTTCGAATGATTTACAGTTACCAGATTTGAATGCCTTCGTGGATGAATATTGGCGGATGCGTTTGCGTAGAACGGTGCAGACTTGGAAGACGAATGCACGTCCAAAAGTCGTAACTCACCTTTTAAAACAAGAGGATGATATCATCCGAAATTTACACCGCACGAATCTTTTAAATAACCCAGAGGACAAGGTCAAAGTGGTATACCACCCCGACTTTATTGTGTCGACGAACCCGCTTTTTGGCTTAGATTATGGCCAATTCGTACGCGGTTGTCACTTAGGCGTTTTCCCTAGCTATTACGAACCTTGGGGTTATACACCTTTAGAATGTATGGCGCGCGGGGTACCTACGGTGACTTCTGACCTGTCTGGTTTTGGCGATTATATGATGCAAATTATGCGTGATTACGAACAATGGGGAGTAAGTGTGGTGAATCGCAAGACGCAAAGCTACCAGGAGGCAGCGGAACAATTAGCGAATCTCTTGTTCAAATTTGTGCAGCAATCACAACGCGATCGAATCACGCAGCGTAACCGCGTGGAAAGTATCGCAGATACCTTCGATTGGTCAAACTTGCGTTCGTATTACGATACGGCGCATGAACTTGCGATCATCAAAAAGAAAAGATAGTTAAAGATGCTTCAAGGCCTCGCGTTTACTCAGCGGGGCCAAGGCATTGTTTCCTACAAAATCCATTACCCATTCCGGGTCCGTTCGAGCGTATTGGCGAAGTGCCCATCCAATGGCTTTTTGTATAAAAAATTCCTTCGATCCGCTTAAAGCTTGAATAGTTTTCGCGAGTAAAACGGTATCCGTTTTATCCTTGTATCCGAGGGAAAAAACGAGACAAAAACGCTGCAACCAAAAATTACCTGAATCCATCCAGCGCTGAATCCACACATCGCGTTCCTCCGGAAATTGTAAGAAATAAGGACCTAAAATCTGAGGTGCTAAATTATCCACCACATCCCACCACGAATCCTCTCCTACCCATTGTTCACACAAGGCAGGAACCCGTTTATCCCAGGATTTTTTCGCCAGCTTTACATAGTCCATCGCGACATATTGAAACTCCCGTTCCGGCATCGCGAATAGCTGAGAGGATACCTCAAACCAATCCTCAGAAGACCCGTACTGCTTATACAGGTGTTTAAATACCTCGTAGCGCTCCGGCTTTTTCACACCCAGAAACGGGTATTTCTCCCGCATGTATTTGCACATCCAAAACGCATTATCTGCATCTGCTAGATCACTTAATGCTTCTGTGATCGCTGAAATAAATTGACTCATCGATTCGTGAAATAAATTTTACCCTTCATCCCTCCATCTTCGATCGCCCACTTCGAGGCATCAAATGGCTTGTAGCGGATATCCACAAAGTTAATCTCATAGAAATGCTTCCATACCACCCCTTGCTGATCCATCTTCCGAATCCGATTCGCGGAATTCGAAATCACTTCGATTTCTATCTGATTTTGTTCTTGCAAGGTGCCTGAAGGAATCGCTAATTGGAAGGGCAATGACCAAATCATACCGATCTCTTTTCCATTGATCCGAACCTTGGCCATATCCCGTAGGTCAGTTAGATGCAAGACTTTCGCGTTTGCGATTTGATCCGCGGTCAAGTTCAGATTAAAACGATAACGGGCAGAAGGAGAATCCGCTATTGAGGTATCCAAATGCGTGTAATAGGCAAAATCTGACAAATCAAACACGCGTGAACCGACGGAAACTTGTAGGTTATGTGGCGCTACTTCCGTAGTGATTTTTGCTGCAGCTATCAGAGAAGCAGAAGGTATTTTAGCGATCGATTTAATGATCACACTTTGGCCGGGAGCTAAAGAAAGCCAGGCCTCTGAACCTTTTTTGCCATAGCTTTTTGTGTCCGTCAAGGGATCCCATACCTCGTAATTTCCAGCGATTTTTTTCAAGGAAATCGAACCCTCCGAAAATTTCGATTGTAAATTCGTTACAAAATAAGCCGCGCCGGCAGGCGTTTTTTTACGAAGGAAGGATAGACCTTTCGTAGACATCGATTCTGTCGAAACACCTAGGCGGGCAAGTTGATCTGCTGGATCTGAAAGTACGCGCATTAATAAAGCATGACGGGCGTTCTCCCAACGTTCTTTGGCCTCCTTTGTAGCTCCATAGGTATTCAAATGAAGAGGTAAATGTTCTAAGAAATAGACCGGATAGCCTTGCTTCACCCATTTCGCGAGCAACTCCAGCGTCTCCCCGGAAACATAGTGCGCGGCCGGAATTAACAAGACTTTGTAATTTCCACCGGACTTAGTCTTAAAGGTCTTCGTAGGCGTCAGCACAAGATCCGTCAACAAATCATCTGAAATATAGTCCACCGAGAAACCTTTGTTCTGCAATAATTCAGACCATTTACCGAAAGAAGTATTCTTCAACCACACCCGACTATTCGCATGCAATTCTAGGGTGTGCAATTTTCCTGAACCATTATTTTCGTGCCAAACATCTTCCATCGGAAAATACAAGAGCGCATCGCTATCCGTCGGATTCGCCTGCAACATCGTCTGTACATTTTCGATGTATTTATTTAAAGCGGGCATGGCCTCCCAAAAATGACTTTGGGGATTAAAGTTCGTACTCGCGTAAAACAACCAGCCCGGCCACGCAATTTCCGGAGGAGAATAAGTCGCCCCATGGAAGAAGACGTGATTCACACCACCCACAAAAACTTGATCTAAAACCGGTTTCACCTGTGCAATCGAAACCTTGAAGTGATTCCCTAACCAAGTCGCTGTTTCCGCTGAAACCAATTTCTTCCCCGTCAAATTCGCCGCCGAACTCGCTAATTTAAGTGCCCGAATATCCGGAATCCCAAAGGTGGTTGAATCATATTCCGGATCCAATCGGTAGCCTGGAATATCAAAAGGCTTCGATCCGAAAAACTCTGCCTCCGGAATGTCCGCCGCCGCATAAATGTCTAGCAAATTCCCCGGAGAACCGTGTGCCTGATTTCGCGAAGTAAAGCCCATCGAATTAATCCAATGATCGAATGGGAGGACAAAATTGCGCTGTAACAGGGTCGAAATCGTCCGGTGGTAATCCGCAAAAATTTGGTTTTCTTCCTCCGATTCCGCCTTCTTCTTAGAAAGCACATCGAAGTGCTTTCGCAAATCGTAGCCGTTCAACCGTTGAAATGCAGGGAATAATTCTGGGGTATAATTCCCGCCGTATACTTCGTAGGAATCGTTGTAAATCGCACGCAAAGGTGAATGCGCTTTCTTTAACAAGGGCGCGAAGGTATGGCTGTATTTCGCAAAGGCCTTCATATCGAAGTGATCCATCACGAGGCCTTCGCCGCCGGGAGCGGCGCGCTTAACTTTTTGGCCGGTTAGATCGGTGGAAAAAACGCCGGCTTTAAATTGGTATTTTTTAGCTGCCTCCTTCTCGGTGATGGAGGGTCCTCCCAAAGGCCAGCCAGTCCCCATCGTCATATCGATGCCGAGACCCAATCTTTTGGCTTCTTTTAAGGTAAAAAAGAATTTAGCTTGCCAGCCGGGACTTAAATAATTTTGGAATAATGACTCTGAACCTTTTGCCCCGTAGATGGGGATGATGTGGAGACCGCCGAAACCGGCTTTTTTAAAATTCTCCAAATTATGTGTAATCCCCTTTTCTGTCACAGCACTTCCGGGCCACCACCAATAGGCCCAGGGTTTCGCCGTAGAAAAAACAGCAGGATCATCGGATGACCCTGCTGCTATAAATCTAGAGGCAAAAAACAGAAGGAGTAAAAAAAATCTTTTCATACCCCGAATTACGTATTTTTAAACAAAACGGCCTAACAAATTCTCTAAGTATTCTTGCTTACCAGAGATCTGAGCAGGTTCTCCTACTTCAACAGCGATTTTGTATAAATCTTCTAATTTCAATTTACCTGCTGTATAATCAGCTCCTTTGCCCGAGTTAAAGCTAGCATAACGCTCTGCTTTCAAACGATCCATTTCGCCATGTTTCGCGATTTTTTCTGCGATCAATAAAGAACGAGCAATCGTATCCATACCACCGATGTGTGCATAGAATAAATCTTGCATATCTGTCGAATTACGGCGACGCTTCGCATCGAAGTTAATTCCACCTCCCGCTAATCCTCCTTGCTTTAAGATGATGGCCATCGCCTCCGCCCACTCGTAAATGTCCGTCGGGAATTGATCCGTATCCCAGCCGTTTTGTGTGTCTCCGCGGTTTGCATCGATAGAAGCTAACATGCCGGCATCAGAAGCCACTTGGCATTCGTGTGCAAAGGTGTGTCCAGCTAAAGTAGCGTGGTTTACTTCTAAGTTTAGACCGAATTCACCTAATAAATCGAACTCACGTAAGAAGCCAATCACCGTAGCCGCATCGTAATCGTATTGGTGTTTTGTAGGCTCACAAGGCTTAGGCTCGATGAAGAACTTCCCTTTGAAACCATTGCGACGCGCATATTCTACGCAAGTATGTAACATACGAGCGAAGTTTTCACGCTCTAATTTCATGTTTGTATTTAACAAGCTCATGTAGCCCTCACGACCTCCCCAGAACACATAGCCTTCGCCACCTAAGGTAATCGTCGCATCGATCGCTCCTTTTAATTGAGCACCTGCGTGAGCTACTACCTCAAAGTTCGGGTTCGTTGAAGCACCGTTCATGTAACGCTCGTTTGAGAACAAGTTCGCCGTTCCCCACAAAAGCTTCACACCACTTTCTGCTTGTTTTTTGGCAAAAATATCGGTGATAAATTTCACGC
>JACCDX010231971.1_pt1 | contig 12304 bp, 12 predicted proteins | sample 7449681 | NCBI WGS metagenome assembly JACCDX01 (sample SAMN15323450, study PRJNA562643) | freshwater metagenome | isolation source: river surface water | place: USA:Blue River Watershed | collected 2017-08-18
ATACGCTCTTCGATTAGATCTAAAGTTTCCTTATCTAAAACCTTTTGCCAATCTTTAGGAAGCAGCTCCCAAAAACTAGATTGCACGGGCAAAGTACCTGCCACCCTCACTCTGGACTGAAATTCTCAATCCATAAGCTTGTGTCATAAAAGCGTCGGTTAAAACTCTTTCAACTGCCCCCTGAGCAATCACTTCCCCATCCTTTAACAAAAGTGCGTGCGTAGTTCCTACGGGAATCTCTTCAATGTGGTGGGTAACAATTACTGTCGCAGGTGAAAGTGGATCTGTAGCTAGCATCTCTAGCCTCTTCAATAGATCTTCACGACCTCCGAGATCCAAGGATGAGGCAGGCTCGTCAAGTAATAATAACTCCGGATCAGCCATTAAAGCCCTCGCAATTTGTACTCGCTTCTTTTCACCTTCACTTAAAGTTGAGAAAATCCGATCTCCTAATTCACGAACTCCCAAGACAGTAAGTAATGCTTTAGCTCTGGATTCATCCCACAGGTCATACTCTTCTTGCCACCGGCCAATGACTGCATACGCAGCGGTTAAAACTATATCCATCACATTCTCATCATCAGGAAAATCTTTAACAAAAGCTGATGAGGTAATACCAATCCGAGTTCTAAGTTCAAAGACATCAAATTTACCAAGTTGACTACCAAGTATCTTCACCGTGCCATTGGTTGGATGAATAAGGGTTGAACACAATTGCAACAAAGTTGTTTTCCCTGCACCATTTGGGCCAAGAATTACCCAACGCTCACCTGTGTTAACTTGCCAATTTATAGGGCCAAGTATTTGCCGATCTCCACGACGCACAACTACTTCGCTAAAATCAAATATTGTGCTCACAAGATCAAAAGATACCCGCTGAGAGCGTATAAACCGTTAATCTGAGCACATGAGCGTGCCAGATAGAGCAAATTTTACAGCTCTTATTTTGGTCTCTGGAATCGATCGCCCTGGCATAACCTCAACGGTGATCAATAAATTGGCTGAATTTTCCATCGACATTTTAGATATGAAGCAAATTGTCGTGGCAGATCGATTACTTCAAACAATTCAAATCAAGTTATTGCCGGATCACGCCTTGGCGCTTGAAGAAGATTTACAAAAATTAGCCGAAGAAACCGATGTTGATATAGCTATTGATTTTACACAAATAGAATCAACGGGCATAGATAAGAAGAAGGCCTTCTTTATGTTGGTTGAAAATCATCTCGATCCAAAACGCTTGGCTTTCTTAACAAATTTTATTCAATCAGTTAATGGGAATATCACCAGCATGGAAATTGAAAAGATCGAGAACCTGACCTCTTTAACATTTCAGGCTGATTTCTTAACCTTCGATTTTAAGGAAATCAAGCAAAAGGTTAAGGATTTGGCCTTACAAAACAATTTGGATATTTATTTTGACACAGAATTACTTAATAATGGTGATCGTAAGTTATTTGTTTTTGACATGGATTCTACCTTGATAGGACAGGAGGTAATTGATGCAATTGCTGAAAAGGCTGGTGTATTTAAAGAGGTTGCTCAAATAACTGCAAACGCTATGGAAGGCAAATTAGATTTCATAGCGTCACTCAAACAAAGAGTTTCATTGTTAAAAGGAACTCCAGTGAAATCACTTTCTGAAGTGACTGCTTCCCTAACCTTCAATCCGGGTGTTCTCGAAACAATTAGTCAAATCAAAAAAGCCGGGCATAAAGTTGCTGTAGTTAGCGGTGGATTTACCAATGTAATCTCTGAGGCTTTGAAAGATCTTAAGATTGATCATATTTATGCCAATGAGTTAGAGATAAACGAAGGAAAACTAACAGGAAATTTAACTGGTGAAATCATGGATGCAACGGGTAAAGCCAACTCCTTAAAATTATCTGCGGCATTCGAAAACATCCCGTTGAGCAATGTAGTCGTTGTCGGGGATGGTGCAAATGATTTAGAAATGATGGCCATCGCTGGACATAGTTTTGCCTACAATGCCAAGCAGATAGTTAGAGAAAAGGCCGAAACAACAATTTCTCACCCTGATATGAGAGCGGTCTTATTGTTTGTTGGAGTTAAATAAACTCGGCATTTGCTAATGCCCGTAATTTTCTAACCATAAATCCAGGATCATCAGATTTATAAACTGCACTGCCCGCAACAAAACAATCAGCTCCTGCTTTTGCTGCAATAGCGATCGTACTCTCTGAAATTCCACCATCTACTTGAATAAGTATGTCGGATCCCGACAATTTGTTTATTGCGATCCTAGCCCGCTCAACTTTCTCCATCTGTTCAATCATGAAACTTTGCCCACCGAAGCCAGGCTCAACTGTCATTACAAGTAACATATCTATTTCGGCAAAGAATGGCGCGACCACATCCAAATCAGTTTTAGGTTTAATCGCAATACCAACCTTTGCGCCATTTGCCCGAATACCTTTTATCGTTTCAGATACATTTCTTGATGCTTCGAAATGGAAGGTTACAGATTTCGAACCGATCTCGGCATATCTAGGTGCTAACTCATCTGGGTTTTCAATCATAAGATGAGAATCAACTGGAATAGGCGTATACGCGATGATCTCGCTCGCTTTTTGCAAATCAAAGGTTAAATTTGGTACAAATAAATTATCCATAATATCTAAATGCAATGAATCGGAAAATTCTGAGATCTTTAATATCTCATTCTCTAGATCGTCAAAGTTAGCATTCAAAATGCTGGGATTAATATGGGCGACCAATTTTTTCTCCATATGATTATTTAATCAATCTTTTGCAGAAAAGCAATGAACATGCAATCAGATTGATTCAAATGTGTCCATAACTGGACAGTTCCATCTGCATTTATCCCATCTTGATTTGCCCCATCAAGGGAGGCAATATTCAGGAGCTGCATATCATCATGATCTGCTAAGAAATTTGCTACCTGCGCTTTTGTTTCCGAAATATGTGGTGAGCAAGTGACATAAGCAATTATGCCAAAAGGTAATAACAACTTATAGGCACTTTCTAGGAGTTGATGTTGAATCGAAACTAACTCCTTTAAATCTGATGGCTTTTTTCGCCAACGCGCTTCTGGTCTACGCCGAAGTGCACCAAGTCCGGTACATGGTGCATCAACTAATATTCGATCAAATTTTCCATCAAAATTATCGGATTTAGTTCCATCAAATGAAACAACGATCTCATTTCCAATAACTCGCTTCACTAATTCGGCGCGATGAGGAACTGGTTCATTTGCTAAGAAATAAACATTATCTTCCATAGATTTTAAAGAGTAATAAAGATATGCAGCTTTACCACCCGGCCCTGCGCACATATCCAACCATTTCAATCCTGGTTTCCAGGTTGCTAGGAAATCTTCAACAACAATCTGTGAGCCTCGGTCTTGTACACCCGCTCTTCTCTCAACTACTGGAGCAAAATCCGATGGTGCACCTTCTATCGTAAATCCTTTCTTAGTCTTTTCTATTTTTTTTGCACCATATCCAAGAAATTCTGCCTCAGTGGATTTGGTTGGCCAGGCAACAATGTCAGGCCTGGCAGGTTGATTGTCGGCTGCGAGTAGTTGTTCAACCGACTCCCAATTCTTTAACTGATCATAAAAAGCATTCACAATCCAAACTGGATGACTGAATTTAATACTTAATTTTTCCGCTTCCGGAAGTAAATCAAGGTCGGAACTAGTTATCTCGGCTGCGGAGACCTTCCGAAGAATGGCATTTACATAACTCGATTTAGAATCACCAGAAACCTTCCTCGCTACTTCTACAGTTTCGCCAACAGCTGCATGATCAGGGATTCTCATCTGAGTTAATTGGTATATACCCATTCGAAGTAAATCTTGAATTTTAGGATCTAATTCATTAAACGGGCGATCTGTAAATTTGCTTGCAATGTGATCCAGAAGTCCTTGCATTCTTAATGTGCCGTAAGCCATCTCGGTAGCAAGATTGCGATCCTTGGCATTTAACTTGCTTTTACCAAGCAGATCGGGCAAGCGAATATTGGCATAAGCACCTTCGCGATTGACCTGTGTTAAAAGTTCAAAGACCAACAATCTTGTTGCATCTGGATTGGGTTTACGCAAAGGTGAGGTTACCTTTATCTTGTAAGCCATTAAAGAACTCTTTACCTGTCATCTCCTTGCGACCATCAGGAATCACTTTATGAATCAAAAGGTCTTGACTCGCGGTGCCTACTATCAAAGATTGGTCAATCAGAGAAAAGGCTCCTGGTGACAATGATTTAGTTAAAGCCCTTTCCATGTGAGATATTTTTAATTTATTGTTCAAAAATTTTGTAAATACTCCAGGATTTTCTCCGATTGCTCTGTACTGATTAAATATTTCATCCGCCGATCTATGCCAATCTATTGCCCCATCTTCCTTATTAAACTTTGGTGCAAATGAAACATTTGAATTCAATTGTGCAATTGGTTTGGATCCTTGAGATATCAGTTCCAGCGTTCGGTCTAACAGCTCTACTCCTACAAGATTTAAACGGACCAATAACTCACGGGTCTTTTCATTTGAATCTATCTTGATCTCTTTCTGTAGATATATTGGACCACTATCCATTCCAGCATCGAGTTTGAAAACAGAAACTCCAGTTATTTCTTCGCCGTTTAGAATAGCTCGCTGAACGGGAGCTGCCCCACGATACTTTGGCAAAAGGGAGTAATGAAGATTTATGGCTCCATACCGCGGTTTGTTGATCACATCATTCTTCAAAATATGCCCATATCCAACAGTTATCAGTAAATCAATTTGATTTTCACTAATAATTTTAAGCAAGTGAGAACTATCAGCCGGCTTGACCAAAATTACATTCTTCCCACGACACCAAGAGCTGACAGCATTTTCAACTATTGATTGCCCGCGACCTGTAGCCTTGTCTGGGTTTGTGATTACAACTTCTAAATTAAACTTCTTATTTTCGTATAAGAAATCTAATACTGGCAATGACACCTCTGAGGAAGATGCCAGGGCAATCTTCACTAACTATATTCCTAAACCAAATGTATTATGCGGCGATACCTTAATTTGAGGTTTTATTCCCTGTTCAGTTGCTAATCCGAACCACTCCGAATCACGGATTTCTTTCATGGCATTCTTTCTATTTTCGCTACTCAAACGATCAATAAATAAAACACCATCTAGGTGATCGGTTTCATGCTGTAATGCTCTAGCAAGTAGTTGAGTGCCCTCTACAACAATAGGTTCGCCATGCATGTTAAAACCCTTGGCAACCGCTCTAAATGCTCGTGGTGTTTGATACACCAAATCTGGAAAGGATAAGCAACCTTCTTCACCCTCTTGTAACTCATCACTTAAATCCAGTGATGGGTTTACTAAGTGACCAACCTCGTCATCAACATCCCAAACAAAAACTCGCAGCGGAACTCCGATTTGTGGCGCTGCTAATCCAGCCCCTGGCGCATCCTGCATAGTCTCGATTAAGTCTTTTACCAAACCCCGAAGCTCTTTATCAAAATCAATAACCTCACTTGCGGGTGTAACCAAAACTGGATCACCAAATAATCGAATCGGTTGGATAGCCATGATCTAATGATACTTCAACTACTAGTTAAATATCGTACTGATCAAAACGGTATGCAAAAACTGGCTTACCCTTAAGCAATTGAATCTTTACAACATCCTGCATTTCACCCACGAAATCTGCAGCACTTTCAATATCAATTCGGACGATAATTTTGGCTCCGCCATCCTGGGTGGAAGTTGGACCAGCAACAAGATACCTTTCAGATTTTTTTAGATTTTCAGCGAAGGTAGATATAGCCTTTTCTTCTCCCCGTATTTCGCAAGTTCGAAAGAATGGTGGTAATCGAGAAATTTTTCTAGCTTGCAAAGAGTTGGATGATGAAGTTTGCTTGAGGAGCATCTGCTGTGTCATCGGGTGATTGTTTGCTAGGGATATGTACAGATAACCTTTATCTATAACTCTGCTCATAAGTTCAAACCAATTATGTTTAAGCAACTCTTCAGATCGTAATGTTGGTTGATTATATAACTGCTCACCATCCAAGAGAATTACCGCCGAATAGTTAATGATGGGTTCACAACCTCGAGAGCTAACAATCACTTGATTTTCATGAGATTTACTAAAATCATCATGATCATTGAATATCTTGCGTACCGGTGCGCCAGGAATAGATCTAGCTATCTCCTCCGCCGTTCGATCCAATCCCTTTGATATAACAAATGGTTTCGCATCATTACAAAATTCACAACGCCAATCCTTAAACTCCTTATCGCATAAATAACAAATAGGCGAAGAGTTGGCGCTCTTTATCTGTAACTTTCCGCCACATTTACAGTTGGCCATACTTCGACACTTACTGCACAGAAATACATTAGCGTATCCTTTGGCAGCCACTGAAACTAGAACATCGCCTTTTTGAATTGCTTTTTTTATTGTGGGTATGAATGAATCTCTGCCATTTGTAACGACATAATTTAAGTCAGAAGCTGATTTTATCTCCAGTTTCTTTATCCAATTTAAATCAATTAAGCGCTGGATTTCAAATGATGGTGATGAATTAAAAAAGAATAATGAAGTTGAAGCATCTCTCAACAAACTCACATCTCGTGTATTCCATCCGGGTGAACGTAACTCGTAATGAGATCGGTCGTTGTCATTTATAACAATAACAGATGAATTCTCGCCCAGTGGAAAAAATGCACTACCACGATTTCCCAAAATTACTCGTGGCTTGAGTTTGATTATCTTTTGGAAGTTATTGAATCTTTCACTTTTTTTGTAGCGGGAATCATTTAGTACCAGATGATCCGTGTATTTTGAATTCAATTTTTTGGCCAGAAAATCAAACTCTCTAAAATCACTAGCAAGGACTAGTACCTGACCTAGCTGGCTGCGCAATTCAATTAGATCCAATAAGGTTTCGAAAGGCTCAAAACCAATTGGTTGGCTAATTGAGAATCGTAAACCAGAATTCTCTTTCAATTTTTGATGATCTTTCGTATCGATAGCTGCTGATAAATTTGATTTCTCGATTGATGATTTGAACTCCATCAATTTCTCATCTATTTCCACAAATTTCTTTGGAATAGGCGGAAGATATGAATCAATCAAACTCCACAGGTTTCCGCCAAATCTGCTTTGTATTTTTTGTAAGTGCTCAATTACCGAAAGATCTAGCATGCCAGGCCACCCTAAAACAGCCTCTATTGGTTTCAACTTCTTGCTCTCGTTTGAGATCCGCTCTAAAACCACTCCATTTGTTTTATTATTACCAAACTCTATTTTGACAACGCTTCCAGGAATCACCAACTGTGACAGCTCAATTGGTATGTAGTAATCGTAAATATCCTCTAAATGGGAAAGTGGCGTGTTAACTAAAACCCTTGCTACCTGATTATCGGGTGCAAAAATAGCGCTACTGCTCTTTGAAAGTATTTTTTGGCGCTTTAATTTAAGTGGTGCAACCACCTTTATTTAACTAAGCCCTTTAATGATGCAGCGCGATCAGTTTTTTCCCATGTGAAGTTTGGTAATTCACGTCCGAAATGACCATAAGCTGCGGTATCTGAGTAAATAGGTTTTAACAAATTTAAATCTCTGATGATTGCTGCTGGTCTTAAATCAAATACCTCATCTACCGCCTCGCTTATTTTTGCCAAATCATATTTTTCTGTTCCGAAAGTTTCTATAAATAGGCCCACTGGCTGCGCCTTACCTATTGCATAGGCAACTTGAACCTCACAACGATCTGCCAAGCCAGCTGCAACAACATTTTTTGCTACCCAACGCATTGCATATGCTGCTGATCGATCTACCTTTGACGGATCTTTACCTGAAAATGCTCCGCCACCATGCCTTGCCATTCCACCATAAGTATCCACAATAATTTTTCTGCCAGTTAAGCCAGCATCACCCATTGGTCCACCGATCACAAATCTGCCAGTTGGATTTATCAGTATCCGAAGATTGCTTGAATCTAAATCTAATCCAGCCAATATAGGTTCGATAACATGCTTTTTAACCTCTGGTGCCAGTTTCTTATCAAGATCAATATCTGGTGCGTGTTGCGATGAAATCACAATTGTATTTAGTGCAACCGCTTTATCGCCCTGATACTCAATTGTCACCTGAGTTTTTCCATCTGGACGTAAATAATCAAGGGTGCCATCTTTTCTAACTTTGGTTAGCTGAGCCGCTAATTTATGAGCCAATGAGATTGGTAGCGGCATCAATTCAGGGGTGTCGTTACAGGCATAACCAAACATCAAACCTTGATCGCCAGCACCCTGTAAATCTAATGGGTCAACTGATGAATTAACTCTATTTTCAAATGCATCATCGACGCCCTGTGCAATATCCTGAGATTGCTGTCCAATTGAGATCGATACACCGCAACTATTTCCATCAAAACCTTTTTCAGATGAGTCGTATCCAATATTTAACACAGTGTCTCTGACGATACTCATCACATCTGCATAACCATTTGTTGTAACTTCACCAGCAACATGCACTTGACCGGTGGTAATCAAGGTTTCAACAGCCACTCGGCTCTTAGCATCCTGCGCTAACAATGAATCCAGTATCGCATCAGAAATTTGATCTGCAATTTTATCCGGATGTCCCTCAGTCACAGATTCTGAGGTAAATAAACGATTCTTCACTTCATTATCCTAACTTAACCAGGATCTGATCTAGCAAAATATCAGATAGCGTGTCCTTAGATATTAAAGGAATTGCTGTCACTTCCCCTGATCTATCTAATATATAGCCAGTTGTTTCATCTGAACCAAAGATTTGACCATTAGATACATTGTTTACATAAATCAAATCCAGATTCTTCTTAATTATCTTGGAACTCGCTGCGTCGATCATCTGTTGATCTGAGACTTCAGTTTCGGCGGCAAAACCAACAGTCACCTGATTTGATTTCTTTATTTTTCCGATTGAATTGAGAATGTCCTCATTTGTTGACAAAGATAATTGATTAATTTGGTCTTTATGAATCTTAATCTCGGCGGTATTTAACACTTTAAAATCTGAAACCGCTGCACTCATGATTAACGCATCGGCATGCACAAATTCATATTTGAGCACAGCGGCCATTTGATCGGCAGTTTCGACAAATGTAGTTGTGATTCCCTCTATGGCTGGCAGATCTGTGTTCGCAGTGATCAGGTGCACTTCTGCGCCACGATTTGCAGCAGCAAGGGCAATAGCAAAACCTTGTTTTCCACTAGAGCGATTACCGATAAATCGAACTGGGTCAATTGGCTCTCTGGTTCCGCCAGCCGTTACCAATATTTTCTTTCCAATTAAATCAGCATTACGAACCAGGTGTTGATTTAATGCATCAATAATCTTTCCACTGTCTGGATAGCGGCCAATTCCAACATCAGAGCCAGTCATTTTTCCAAAATCTGGTTCAACTACTAGAAAACCTCTACTGCGCAATATTTCAACATTCGCAACCGTTGCTTCATTGAGCCACATCTCTGGATGCATGGCCGGAACCAAAATTTTTGGTTTAGTTGAAGCAAGTACAATATTTGTTAATAAATCATCTGCTCTTCCTTGGGCTATTCGTGAGATTAAATCTGCGGTACATGGAGCAATGATTATCGCGTCAGCATTTTTCGCAAGGGATATATGAGGTACCTCTTCTACATCCTGCCAGAGATCTGTATAAACCTTATTGCCAGAAAGCGCAGACCAGGTTGCCTCACCTACAAAATTCAAACTGGATTTGGTTGGAACTACAGTTATAACAAAACCATTTTCTTGCAACCGGCGTATCAGATCACAAGATTTGTAGGCCGAAATTCCGCCACCTACACCGAGAATTAATTTTCGACCACGGGGAAACATGGCAAAGATTTACTTATCTGTAGAAGTAGTCTTTGGTTCCAAATTCTCGATAGTTAACAAACCATCGTTGATTTCACGCAATGCAATTGATAGAGGTTTTTCATGAACATATGTCTCTACCAGAGGACCTACATATTCAAGCAATCCTTCGCCTAATTGTGAGTAATAAGCATTAATTTGGCGAGCACGTTTGGCTGCATATAGAACCAAGCTGTATTTGGATCCAGCCTTTTCCAATAGAGCATCAATTGGTGGATTGGTAATTCCATCTAATGCTTGTGTGCTCATTTTTACGCCCGCTTCTCTTTTTTAAATTCAATCAATCTACCGGCCATTGCCGAGGGCTAAAGATACCAGTTCCGCCACTACTTGATCCACCTGAGTATTTACCAGCACATAATCAAACTCTGCAGCGGCTTTGAGCTCCTCCTTCGCCCTCGTGAGCCTTCGTTCTATTGAATCACTCGATTCAGTTCCCCTATTTAGCAATCTGCTTTCAAGCTCCTGCCAACTTGGGGGTTCTATAAAAACTAAAATAGCCTCTGGTGCATTTTTACGCACCTGTCTTGCTCCATTTAACTCAATCTCTAAAATTACATTTAATCCATTGGCTAAGGCTTTGTGAACTGGCTCCGCTGGCGTTCCATATTTAGCGCCTGTGAACTCTGCCCACTCCAGAAACTCATCTCTTTTAACCATCAAATCAAACTCGTTATCAGAAACAAATTTGTAATCCTTGTTATCTATCTCATTATTTCGACGGGCTCTTGTTGTTGCAGATACCGAGACCCAAAACCTTGGATTAACCTTCAAATGATTTGTGATCGTGCTTTTCCCAACTCCGCTTGGTCCAGATACAACTATTAACTTTCCAGGTTGCGGCAAGGTTTTCATTAAAAGTAACTCCTGCCTTAACAATTCGATCTGTTTTCTACCAACACCTGCAATTCTACGTGATTTTGATATACCGGTTTTCGCAAAAATTTGCTCCATCCGCTTTAGACCAACTCCCGGAACCGACTTAAGCGCATCAGATAACTTCATGCGGATAATCGAATCACGAGTATCTGTAAATAGATCAAATATGGAGATGTCTCCGCTAGCTAATTTACTCTTAACTTCGGATCTCTCTTTTCGCGCAGATACTGCCTTCAAGGCAGCGGCGATTCGTGCATCAGCACTTAGCTTTGGCGGGAGATTCAAGATTCTAAGGAATCAGCAATCTGGTTTATTTTTCTTTGCATGGCGGTTACACCATTTAAACTTTCTTTAGTGATGGATCTGCCGATAACAATGAAGTTAGCTCCATTATCCATGGCCTCTTTCGGGGTCATAACTCTGGCCTGATCTCCGATTTCATCCCCCGGCGCTCTCACTCCCGGTGTAATAATTACAACTTTACTTGAGATTGCTCTAATTGTTTTGGCTTCAAATGGCGAACAGACGATTGATGTTGCTCCACTTTCTATCGCTTGTCTAGCCCAAATCTGCACCATATCTTCAATATTTCTTTGATTACCGAGCGCTGAAAAATCCTCCTGAGTAAATGATGTCAAAACAGTAACCGCAGTTATTGAACCATTAGGCAGTGCTGCGCTAGCCGCTTGAATCATTTTTCTCCCACCGGAGGCATGAACTGTTAAGAATTTGGGATTCAAAGACGCAACAGATTCGACTGCGCCTTTAACAGTATTTGGTATGTCATGTAGTTTGAGATCTAAAAAGAGATTGAATTCAAATTTGTTCTGCAACGAAGCAACCGCTGCCGCGCCATGTTTTAGATAAAATTCAAGTCCAATTTTAAAGTATTGAATCTGTGGCAATGCTGCAGCAATCCATTTTTCAGCCTCGGTAATATCCTTAGTATCTAAAGCCAAAATAATTGGAGAACTCATTAAACCCCTCGATGTGCAAAGCCAATGGCATCACGGAAATTATCAAATCCCCGCTCTGTAAGTAAGAGCCCCAACTCCTCTTTAATCTTTATCAAAGCGGTGGGATTGCCAAAGGTTGCGGTTCCGACTGATACTGCTGATGCACCTGCCAGAATCATTTCAAAGGCATCTTTACCGTTGCTAACTCCACCCATTCCAACAATTGGTGTATTTGGAAAAGCTTGATGAACTTGATAAATCGCTCTTACTGCGACCGGCCTAATAGCCGGACCTGATAGGCCACCTGTCTTACCGCCTAATTTTGGTTTCATAGAATTAATATCTATGACCATACCTAGCAAGGTATTTATTAACGCTAATCCATCTACACCTGCATTTATCACTGATTCCGCTATTTCAACGATGCTTGTAACATCTGGTGATAACTTCGCAATTATCGGCAGCTCGCCACCAATATTTCTTCTAACAGTTTCAATTACTGCACTTGCAGTATCTGCCTGACAGGCAAAAACCTGTCCACGATTTTCTACATTTGGACAAGA
>JACCDX011770825.1_pt1 | contig 12301 bp, 7 predicted proteins | sample 7449681 | NCBI WGS metagenome assembly JACCDX01 (sample SAMN15323450, study PRJNA562643) | freshwater metagenome | isolation source: river surface water | place: USA:Blue River Watershed | collected 2017-08-18
CTAATCTTCTTTTTCTTCTTTCAATGTAAACTCACCATCGGAACCGATAATATCCTTCCAATAATCAGCATATTCTTTTTTGTAAGCCTCAATAGACGCCTTTTCTTCAGCGGCTTCTTTACCCGCCAAGAATCCATGTGGTGTCACAATAATCTTTCCGTCTTCATAACCCAATCCATTGATGTGGTTTTTCAATACAGAAACTTTTGTTCTGATTGCAAACTTAACACTTCTTTTGTCCTTTGTTGCAGTAATTTTGTTTGTACCAGCACCTTTTTGATTTCCGAATAAGAATACCAAAGATGAGTTCAACCAAATAGCTTCACCACCTTTAGCCTTAATTTTAGGTTGACCGAATGGATTATCTGGAAGTTCAACCCATGGTTGATTAACGATAACCAAAGTATTTTCATATTTGGAGTCCGCTTTACGAGAACCTGAAATACGTTGATTGATACCCATACCTATTTTGTCTGCCAATGTCGATGCATTGTGTTGTTTACCACCTTTGCCTTCGTAAGTCATCTTACAAGGAACAGAACCAACTGAATCCCATAAGAATAGTAAACTGTAGTCCAACTCACCCTTTTCTTGAGCATCTAACAAACTATTAATATAATCTGTAATTTGTTCAATGTAGTCAAAATTATTGTTGAATATATAAAATCCGTCCCAATCTAATTCCCCTGTTTCTTCGTCAACAACTTCTTCGCATTGAAATCCCATTAATTTTGCGTGTTCAAAGGACCATTTTTGTTCTGTGATAATAAACACAGGAAGAATGTTTTTCTTTTGAGCGTCGGCAGCACACTTAACCAATGCCGTTGTTTTACCCGTATCAGAGTGTCCCAAAAACATATTCAAATGTCCAATGGCTGGACCTGGAAGTCCAACGGCATCTAAGAAATCAGGACCTAAGTCAAAAAATCTTTGTGGTTTATATTTTGCAGAGGTTGAAAACTTCTTTTTTAAACTATCGAAATCGTTTTTTTTAATCGCCATTTTCTATTTTTTTAATGTTTGGTAATTTATTCTGTTTTGTTCCTTTATAAAATCTTTCATCTGGTTCGTACAAAACCCCAATTTCTTCTTCGTGGAAAGTCACTAATCTGAGATGAGTTTCTCCATCTTCATCCTCTTCTTTCAACATACCAAACAGAACTGTGTCACCTATTTGTTTATTTCTACCTGAGAAATAATTTTTATCTTTGAGTTGACTCAGAAATTCATAAGACAATGTTTTATTGTCTCTTAACTGTAAGTCAATTTCTTCTTTAAATGTCATATAAAAAAATTAAAGGGTGGGAGGAATCCCACCCTTGTTATAATTTAGAATGGTAAATCACCATCTGGTTCGTCATTCGCCTGAGGGTCAACTGTCTTTCCTGAGGATTTTGATGTACCTCCTCCGATAGAAGTTTCTTCTACTGAACTATCACCATAAACATATCCACCTTTTTCAGAATCCCACTTTGGAGTTTCTCCTCTTGCAATAGCTTCAAGATATTCAACAGGTTTTTTAGAGTATACATCTAACCATGTTAATTCGTCTTCAATCCATGCTTTAGCTTGGTCTTTTTCTGTATGTACAGGTGCTGGGTCGTCATACATAACAGTAGATACTGTAGTGTATTCTTTTCCTTTTGGAGTTTTTGCCTTAGCCAACTCGATGATTAAATCACGACCAGTCTGAGCATCGGTGATATCACCTTTGTTTCTCCAAATTGGAATGATTTTATCCAAGATACCATCATTCTTATAGTTGTGTTTAAATCTCCAAAACTTTGGACCGTCTTCTTCGTGGTCTCTGTCAATTACTTTAACGATGTAAAACTTACGAGATTTGTATTGTTTGGCCAATTCTTTGTCAGACTCTTTGCCAGTTGACATCAACTCTTCGTATACCTCATTCAAAGGTGAACGTTCGTTGTCGTTTTTTCCTGGGTCATAGAATTTCTGCCATTGACCACCCACTTGGATTTCGTGATACCAAGCTTCTTTAAATGGTGATGAACCATCTGGAGTAGGTAGAATCCTAACTCTTCTTTGTCCTGATTTCTCTTTATCTCCTAAGATTAAAGCGAAATACTTTTTCATTCTTTCGTCTTGCGACATTCTCGATTGGGCCCCGCCCCCTTGTTGTGATTTTTCGTACTGTGCCAATACGGCGTCTAATGAACTCATGTTTTTAAATTTTAAATTGTGAATTTGTTTATACAAGTATAGTTTAAAGTGTGACTATAGTCAAATAAAAAAGGTACCCTGAGGTACCTTTAATGATATTTCGCTCAGTATTATCTGAATGATGTTTTGTATGCTTCTTTCTCCATTCCTCCTCCTGGTTGGAATGAATTTTTGATGTCATTAACATTGATATCTGTAACCTCGTCTGAAGTTAAAACATAATCATTTTTTCCTGTTTTCTCCATCTCTTCTTGTTTGTCATCAAAAAATTGTGAAAGTTTTTGGTTGAACGGATATGAATCATATGTTCTTAACTCTAATTTCTCCTGTGGAGTTTTCTCTCTGTATTTTTCAATTTTGTTCTCGAGTGAATTAAGTTTGTTCATGATGTTGTCCATTTCACCTAACTTAGATTGTAAATCATTAAGTTGATTGAATAGGTTATTGAAATAATCTTCTTGTTTCATTTCAATATTTTTCTGTGAATCAACTAAGTCAGTTATATCAAGTTCCTCTGTACCACTTCCTTCTCCTTCCTCTGAATTACCTTCGTCGTCAATTTTCTCAACGTCTGGGTCTGAATCGACATCAATTACTTGAGGTCCTGCTTCAGGTGCTGGTGGAGGTGTAGCTCCTGCAGGTGGCGGTGGAGGTGTTGCTCCAGCAGCTGGGGCTAAAGCTCCTAACGCATCTTCTGCTGGTGGTACCGCAGCTTGCTCTAAAATATATTGATTGATACTTCTATATCTTTCAATCTCACTTATAATTTTTTTATCTAAACTCATTTTTATCCGTTTAATAATGTTTTTATTCCGTTGGCAGTTTCCACTCTAACTTTTCTGTTGGCAGTAAATTGGTGTCCCGCTCTTTCGATAAGACCGTCTCTTTCTCTAACCGTGTAACAGTCGCCTGTGTCTAAGTCACAAACTTGCTTTGTTCCGTCTCCGTTATCTTCTTCAGAATATCTTACTGATTTTCCAAGATAGTTGTCTAATGCTGATTTTATGCTCATAAGAATCTTTTTATATAAATATATGGTCTACCTATTAAATTACTTAAGAAGTATTGTGAACTTGAATACTTGGAATACGTCTTGAATAACATCATTAGGGTTATTAGTTTGCCTAAACTTAACGTACTTGTCATCGTGAGTAGTGAAGAAAGTAATTTGATTGTATATTTTTGTTACTTTTTTCTCTTCAATCGGGTCATCAATCTCTTCTTGTACAATACTTACAATATCAAAGTCAGTGACAGAGAACGATTTTTTATCTGTCGAAACATAATCTTCCAATTGTCTACTGTCAGTTCGTTTAGATATCACCTCTTCAGTAATTGTATTATTAGGACCCGTCTTAGGTGCAACCGCTCTATACGACCAATCTACTTGGTTCTGAACAATTTTCCAAGGACCTGCATCTGGATTCACGTTGATTTCCTCCTTGGATACACTTCCAACCAAGTTGTAAGTTTGTTTTTCCACTAATACAACAGGCCCCGTTTGTTGAGGTTGTGTATTTGAGTTTGGAACATTTGGCGCCACTGATGGAGGAACAGATGCCGCCGCACCTTGTACTGTCGTTGGTTGTGCAGGTTCTGCCACTACAACCATCGTCGGGTCATAAGTGAAGTCATTTGTACTTGTTACTGTTCCGTAATCTGTAGTTATACTTATTTTATCCACCGAACGGACTCCCGTACCAACTTTAGGAACGGTAATTCTAATAGTTTTTGAATTCAGAATTGTAATGTCCTTGACTGGTACTATTGTAGTTCCAATTTTTATTTCTTTGGTCGTTTCAAAGTTTAAACCATTAATCTGTATAATAGTTCCAATGTTTCCGACTGCAGGTGAGAATGATGTAATCACCGCAGGTGGACAAGTGAATCCTGGTTTCGGAGGTACAGGTGGTGGTGTTGGTGTTACACCAGGACTACTACCTTTACTTTCTGTCTTCTTAATTGCTTCTTTCAATTGAACAGATTTATCAACGTTAGTTAACCCTGCAGTTACCGCGGAAGATAACGCCTTATAAAGAGTTTCTTTGGTCTGTTTGAATTCTCCAATATGAGTGTCATAGTATTCAGGACTGATGTTGGCTTTAGGCCAGAAACAAACATAGTATTTCGCAAGTCCAATGTCTAAAATTTGTGGAACTCTTTGGTTTAATCTACCCTCCATGAATTTGACATAATCGTCTAAAGTTTTGAAATGGGCGACAGGTTGAGACGAACTTGTCGATGGATTCGATTTCAAATTAATACAACTATATGTTTTTTCTAATTGAGATATTTGTCCACCATAACTCATATCTAAAGATATTGTTGAGAGGTTGTTGTTCCATCCATTGAAAGTTCCAATTTTTGTGTTGGCATCCGTTTGGAATGTTCTAAGATATGAAATACAATATATGATTGATTGTAAGTCAGGATTATTTGGTAACAATCTTTTAAGGACAGCAGCTAAATCATTAGGTGTTACTTTAGTCAACGTACCATTTACCGCAGTATAGGCTGGGTTTGCGTTTGTATACTCTGGTAGTATCACCTTAGCGGTACATGAGTTTGTTGTGTCTAATGTGTTATCAGCTTTTTGTTGTAATTGACTTGATTTAACAGTATTTGTAGTACCACTTACTGTAACTTGTTCCTTATTAATTTTTAATAACTCTTCGAGTTTAGTTAAAAGATTTTGGTTAATACTTTGTAAGAAACTATCGATTGCTGGTAAATCAAAAATACCTTGTCTGACACCGTTAAATATAGTTTGGAAACTACCTGGTTGGATAGAATGACTAACATCTGTAATCATATAAGGACCGTTAAACATTGGTACGTGTCTAACGTTGAAATACATTGTTGGTTGTATTAAAGCATTACCCAAACTTGTTACAGTACATTTATAACTTCTTTGTTTATATAGGTTATATAAACTATTGTTTTGTGTTGCTACCGCTCTACCTGAAGCTTGGTCAACCATGTTAAGTTGTGTGTTGATTGATTCTGAAGTTGCAACTCCATTATCTTGAGATACCGTAAATGAATAGAATATGTTCTGATTTCTAATACCAATATCAACATTGAATCCAACACATTTATTAGAAACCGCCCAATCCTTTTTTCCTTGTTGGTTTTCCAACAAAGGATTTTCAGACGCTCTTCTCATTTCAAAAGCGTCGTCTCTGAATCTTGAGTTTCCTTTTGGTAAGGCCAAATATTGTGATGGTTTACCAACATAAAAACAAACCATTTTCGGCCCTGAGTTTCTATAGTCGACATTCAAAAATGTTCCCCATAGATTATTTGCAAATTCTAATGAACCTTCAGGTCTTGGTTGTGACACACCATCAACATCTTGTATGTTATAGAAATTCACATATGACGGTAGGTTCATTACTGTAAAATTATTTTTAATAAGAATACCACTAATGAATGTGAATACACTCATGGCTTGATTCAACGACTTTTCATTGAACATGTTCTTCAAATCGAATATGTCAATCAGAATAGTGTCTCCAATATTTCTCGAAGCTCTGTCCAAGAATAGAATATCCTCGAATAAAGTTTTTGTTTTGTAATCCCCACCCGCAATCCATTTATCATTCAACGCTTTGAACACTTCATAGTTTTCAACCTTACTTTGTTCTCCAGTAATAACGCTCGCTATTTTTCTTTCAGGTAATTGTTGTTGGTTTGGTAAAGCTCTTCTCAATCCTGATAATACACCGTTTAAGAAATTGTTTTGAAGACCTGTTTCTCTTTGCAGATATTGACTCAATAATGTTCTAAATTGACTGGCATTTAATGAAGGGTTATTTAATTTTTGTGTTGCATACATCTTTATTATTGGTGCCAACAACACCACGTTCTGTGCAGTAAACTCAATATTATTATCAATAAAGAAGTCGGTAATATATGAACCTGTGGCGCTATATCTAACATTTGGTATCGTGGAAAATCCAACTTCAGTTTCAAGAGCAATCCAAGCGGCACGGTTATTAATTTGAGATTGACTCAAACTTACTGTACCACCTCTAGATGGTAATGAGTTTGTCACATACGGATTAAACGTAATTGGGTCTACAACGACAGGTGTTGTATTGTGTGACAAATACGAATCAAATAATCTTCTTTGGTAGTTCGAAGGATTTCCATATTTGAATATTACATCATATTGCATAAACGCTTTAATTCCGTTTTGGAACACAGCATATTGATTATCAATTGTTTGTGTGAAATATTCTTGGTCTCCTTGGGTATTTTGCTTAACAGGTACCGTCATCAAACTTTTAAAGTATGATTGGAAGTTTCTAAAGTTAGCATTAACGTTTACTGGTGATGTTCCGAAAGCTGCTACTTCAGACCCTACCGTTGCATTAGTAATTGGTTTGCAAAAGTTCAAAAATTCCAACTCAAATTTGTCTAATATTTTCTTTTCAAAAACAGAAAAAACTTCTTCTATTTTTGTATATTCATCCTGTGTCAACAAAGTTAAAGGTGATTGACTATCTCCCGTTGTGATGAAATTTAAATATGAATCAGGTTGTGGAAACGCAATTTGGTTATTGTCAAAATAACCAAAGTTAGGGGCTGACCACAAACATCTTACGGACCCGTTGAAGACACTTGGATTATTACTCAAATCAACCTTAGTACCTGGTGAAGATGTTTGACCCGTGATACAAGAATCAATAGTTTGATTGAATGGGGTACCAAAAGATGGTATCACATAGTATTCGTCTCCTACGGTGTTGTCCTTAGGATTACAATCGATTGGTGAGTCAGGTGTTATATTTGGTAATAGGACTGACCAAGTTGATAATCTAAGGTTTTTTGTACCTTGAGTTACGTTATTAATATTAGAGGTGTTGAAGTTGAAAATCTTCATCCCACCGTTGACACTGTTTTGAATTTCTTCATTGGTGTAGTTACGATATAAATCATATCCGTTAAAGAATACGTTGAAGTCGTTGATAACTTTGGGATAGAATCCAACCTGCATATTAACATCGTTCGCATTTTCAGTTTGTAATGTTATATTCGTATCAACATTAGAATACTTGAAAGTATAAGTTTGTGTTATTGAACTTGTTATTGGATAATAGTTTCCTCTGTAATTAAAATTACTCCAAGCACTTTGTAAAATATCAACATTCGATTCCTTGTATCTTTTATATCTATGCCAAATAGAGCCGTACTTCAAAATCCAAGCGTACGGTAATTTGTGTATTGCTCCAAATTTCTTAAGCGCCGATGATATATAATCTAAATCAGTAGTAACGTTGTTCGATGAAGTTTTATATTTTTCTCTCAAAGTCGCAAGTGGAAGTGAATTCAAAAACAAATACGCCGCTTGAACATATGGATAAGTGTTACCCGAAATCCTTGAGTTATAAACACCATTCTGTATTGCATTTATAAAATAAGGTGTGTTCAATATTGATGTAGTAGTTCTTGGTCCGAAATATCCTGTTGGGGTGGTTCCGTTAACATATCCTTCAGTTGCTATAAAATTCTTAGGTTGTCTTGTTAAATAAAACGCACTTAATCCAACTAACCCAAATATAAAAACTCCAGCATCGGATGCGACTGTAGTAGGGTTTTGATTGATAATATATGAAAAATTTGTTACAGGTCTATTTGTTGTGTAGTCGTACACATCGGTAAAGTTTGCAATGATTTTTCTCGGCTCAAATATTTTTAAAGATTTGTTAGTATTATAAACTTGATTCGAAACTGCAGTGTTACTTTGATTGAGATTGTTCAAACACCAACTTTGGTCTGTATATGGTAATGTGTCAACAATTAAGGGTTCATTCGACGCGTTGGTAATCAGAGACCTAAGGGCGTCTGACACGGTACTTGTCTGAGGTATTTTTCCGATATCCAAGGTTCCGAAAATGTCGAAAGAGTTCTCAGTTATTGTTTTGATGTAAGGAGTAACAAAGAAATCTCTTATGTAATCTTGGTAAGCTCGACCTGTTCCTAAATTTGAAATGGTATTCAAAAATTGAGGGTAGTTTGACGCGTTAAGATTGAAATTCTTTAGTTTCAGTGTTAAGTATGGTGAACTTGCACCTAGTTTAGTAATAACGTTGTTTACCTCGGTTTCAATGTTCAGTCTCAATAATTCATCGATTTGATTAAAGTTACCTCTGACCAAACCTGAATAGTGAGATGTTAAGAATTGTCTTTCCCATATTTCATAGAAAAACTTTATCTCTTCTTTATTTGAATATGCAATACCACCCGACGGGAATTCAATCGCATTTATATTAATTGTATTTGTATCCCTTTCATTATCAAGTGGTGGTGGTGCGGCAGGATTCTGAAACTTCTGAGTAAGACCTTTCATATATTCCTCAACAAACTCAACCTCAGGCCATTTATCATAAAGATATCCTTGAGTTATATCAACAACAGTAGGGTCGGCAATGTATTTTAATTGGAATCTTCCTTTTTTATCATCAGGTGATTCAACAAAGAATTGAGGCCAAGGATAAACAGGTTCTTTAGCAGTACTAAGACCTTGATTATCGTTTTGAGCACTTACTGAAATTTTAACATCTCCCCTTGTCTCAGTACTTGGAGCGGAAGATGGATTGTCCAATATGGCTAATCTTCTTACAGGGTCATACTTTACATTCCAAGCGTTTGTGTGACAGTCATCCAACAACCTGATGAAACCTTCAGCGGACGCCATGATAACCGCAATAATATTTCTAACTGTCGGTTTGAAACCAATACCAGTTGCAGTATCTTCAATTTTTCTTAGTAGTTTTGCGGAAATGTCACTTTCATATTCTGATAATTTTTTGTTCGCCTGTGTTTCCAACAATGCAATTTGTTTGTCAAATCTTCCCTCACCTTCAAATATGAAACATTTTTGTGGTACAACCTTATCAGGTACAAGGCTTTCAGGCTTTGATTTCTCTAAAGTTGGTTTCAATGATTTATCAAAAATTTCTTTTTTGATATTATTTTCGTCTGTGACTGTTGGTTGAACTATTCCCGTTCTTATTCTTGTTGTCTCAGTCCAATTCACGTCCGCTGGTTGCGGAGGGTCTATTACAATCATCTTATATTCGATAGGATTCGGGATTGGTGTCAATCCTTTAGTACCAAGTGTTGGGTTTTCCGCTAACGATTTATTGAATCTTGTTATGTTTTCTTGTAAAAGTGTTAATGCCGCGTCTTTTACTTTCTGTTCTAATTCTTTGAATAAATAAACAGTATTACCATTAGTTAATACTACAGGTTTTGGGTCCAAATAAGTGTTAAACCATGATGTGTTCGCACCCCTAACATTATTAAAATATTGTGTTAATATTCCTTTATAGTTTCTAACATTTGTCAATGACTCAACTTCCGTTTTATCAAAAGAGTTCATAATGTTTTGTTCAAACTGGTCTAGTTTAATCATCAATTGAACAAGAGTTAGTTCAGGAAAATCAGGGGCAATTAACCCTTTGGCTTTGTACTCACTATAAACTTCAACAATTTTTTGGTATCCTTTTTCAGTAACTAATTGAGTTACAGCAGCTTCTTTAGCACCTAAGTTATTGGCTCCCTTTTCAGCTTGTGTGCTTGCTTGTGATTCGGCAGACTTGTTTGATTGTTGTGGACCCGCAACGGTTTGCGCCACATCGAATCTTTGACTATACATGTGTGGTGCAGCCAATAGATGTCCCATCGCAACCTCATTAAGGATATTAAACTTATATCCTTTGAATTGTAACCTAACTTGGTAGTTTCCACTGAAACTATTGAATGTGGCATGAAACTTTTCCAAGTTCAGTTGGTACCTAACCGCTTGCCCATAATAACCTTTAAGAGTTAAGTAAAATGGTGGGTAAGGTAAATTAAAAAAAGCGGCATATGGCGAATTGTTACCCAATTGAAATAACCCTCTACCTTGTACGTCCTCCAATTGTATCTCTACAGACGGTATAAAACTTGAATTTGTTTGTATATTAATTGAGGTTATCCCAAGCAATCCGTTGTCAATTATATCTTTTTCATTAGCAACTGTGTTTTGTATGTACGCATTACCACCAACTGGGTCAGATTGTCCAATTTCAAGTTGTTGATTTTCCCCTTTGAATTGAGTTGAGTTTGCCCCTGTAAGTTCATCATAATAACCCGTTCCGAGATATGAATTTTTTGTTGGTTTCAAAAAGTTCATTTTTGCAACCGATATAGTTCTAACCCTATCTTCAGGACTTCCTCCAACCGCTAATTTTGTTCTTGGTACTACTTCCGCTTCCAAGTTGGCATACATAACCAAGTTCTCGTGGTCAACAAGTCGTTCTTCAATATTTCCAAATAAATCAATCGTCTTATTTGGGTCTACGACAATAAGATTGTTGTAGTCAAATTCTACGAGAATGTTTCCGCTAGTGTCTGCTTGTATGTTACCTGCCATAATAATAAAAATGATTTTCTAAAGCGGCCTTATAATCCTGTAAAGATGGTAGTAGAGGAAACGGAATAATCAATACCGCACCATCATATATATTGTTTTCAAGTCCTCCAAATTGTGGATTTGCTTGAAGGATTAACCAACCAAAAACTGGTGAGTTATAATACTCTTGTGAAACCTTATCCAATCTACTTTTGGCAACTTTATAAATGTACGCTTTGTCAGTAGGTTTTTGAGCAAGCGGTACATACGGTACCACAGTCTGTTCACCATTTATTAGAAAATCACTATACCTATTCCAATACTGATATGCCATTAGTTAAGTTTTGCTTTTGATATATATGCACCCGTTGCGTTTCCATTTGTGTCGTTCCAAGTGTTTGTGTTAGTGTTTTGATTAGTTGTATTGGCTAAACCTTTAATCATATTCTCTTGTGATTTTTTCTTATCCGCAACTGCACCGTTTTCAGTTGTGAACTTGAATTCTCTTTCTTTGGTTTCAAATGGTGTATATATTAAATAATTTTTTAGTGAATTTTTTTCTAAGTTTTCCACGAAAGATTTTGAAATATTATTTTCCTCTAAAAACGCTGGCTTTGCCGTGTTGAGCCAATAAAGGTCAAAAGCCGCTTCGATTTCCGCAGAACCTTGTCCAATGATAGTTTTGTTTCCGATTACATTACCTATAATCTGTTGTTTGAATGTTTGATATTTTTTATCGTCTACAATATCATCAGATACAATCATATAAACTCTTCTAAAAATTGGACTTTCAAAATTTGCATTTCTACTAAAAGGTAAGAAAACTTGTTGAGTTGTAACTGCTTTAGATTTACCATTTACAGTTTCGAATACAAGAACTCCTTCATATTCTGTATTATTCCCTGGATAAACAAATTTTTTGTTTGAGAAAATTTGTGAATTGAATCCTGCGATGTCGGTTTGTATCTTTTTAGTATCGTTAACTAATTCTTGTAATGTGTTAGTCGCGTTGGTTGAACTCTTTGATACCTTATCAGTCGGTATTGTCACATATACTGTCACAGGCCCATTATTGGATTGGAAACCATCTGTACCGTTGTCTGTTGTACCAGCATAAGTAATCACATTCAATCTGGCAAGAGTTTGTATATAAGACTGTTCTTGGTTAACTAAATCTTGTGTAATTTTGGAAACTGCGTTTTGGAATGAACCTTTTTTCCTTGAAACGAAGTTTGAGTAGTTTTCCGTAACAGTTCTAATTAACTTACTTGAGAAGTTTTTAGACGTTGCTGAGATAAATTGTATAAATCCTTCACTACCATTTTTGATATTATTATCTAATTCCGCAAATATTTCATCGAATCTTTTCTCAACATTGTTTGATTTACCAAACAAGATAACATTAGGGGTATCCACACTGAAGTTACCTTGAGTATAATTTCTTTCTATCATCCATTGTTGTCTTACCGCGTTATTATATTGATTTATAGTTTCTTTTGTTTTGTTAACTACATTTGTGAAATATGTTTGAGTTTCACTAACTACTTTATCCATGAACGCACCGTAGGTAATAACCCCCGTTGTACCACTTGTAGTCGCAGAACTACTGATAACATTCCCAATTGCTGTGTTATTACTTTGTCCGTTATTAGGTGCAGCACTGTTAGCACCAGGTATCGGTGGAGGCGTTTGACCCGCCAAGAATATTTGGTC
>JACCDX010140417.1_pt1 | contig 12300 bp, 9 predicted proteins | sample 7449681 | NCBI WGS metagenome assembly JACCDX01 (sample SAMN15323450, study PRJNA562643) | freshwater metagenome | isolation source: river surface water | place: USA:Blue River Watershed | collected 2017-08-18
CGCATTCCAGTCGACGGACTTTGATGCCACAAATGTGTCGAGTTCTGCGCCCATCCGCATAGGTTGTCATCGTAGAGCTGAGGGAAGAAGGCGAATCCGATATAGATGGCTGCAGCGCTGGGAATTGAATAAACAAGCATACTGTCGTCCAAAACCAAGGATTTGCCAGTCAAGCCATTTTGTTGAGTTCGGACTTGCGAAGTGCTGGGTGAGCCCCAGCTGTTGTCGGTTCGAACGCAAGCGACGCCATTATGGGGATTCGTTGTCGCATACTCATTGTTAAAGGCTCCAACGGACCAGTTGTACTCTTCAAATCCTTCTAAAAAAAGCAAAGCCATTTTTTTCTCCTGTTATTTCTTTAAACTGATTTCATTCCCGCATCGAGTCCGTCGATTGCAGCCTTGGTCCAGTCCGATGTTCCATCAGGTTGTTTTTCTCGAATCGAAAAATTTGACTGAAACAGGGATGCCATCACGGACTTGGTTGTGCTGAAAGCGGTGGACCCACTATAAGACGAGGCAAACTGAAATTTTCCGAGATTCGCATTGTTGCTTAAGCGCCGAGCCTGAGTGCGAAATTGAACGCCAGGAATGGCAGTGGGAGTAATGCCCGCTGGAAGATCGGTCATCGTGTAAAGGTCTGTTTGATTGACAGCTGTCGCGGTGACATAGTCTGTGGTGTTAGAGGGGATTTCGTCAACGCACTGGAAATTTGATCCCGCACTAGCCGTCATTTGCACAGTGGCTGAATTTCCATTGGGAACCAGAGTGTAAATGTTGAGTGGTCCCAAGAAGTCGTTGTTCGCTGATCCTGTGCCATCACAAATAAACAAATCATCGTAATAATTCACAGGGCTGTTTTTAGATTGCAGATAAAATTCGTCCAGAGCTGTCGCCGTTGCCAAAGTGTTGATGCCGGTCAGATTCAGGAAATCGACGCCATCGACTCGCACTTGGCAAGAGCCGCTGGTTCCAGACCCAGCCACCACTTTGACTTCAATAAACACCCAAGTGTTTGCAGCGATGCTGCTGCTGGAAGTTCCCAAAGTCGATCCTGAATTGTTATTGATCAGCACAAGCTGACCGCTGGCATTGTAGGTCAGGCGAATCCCATTGCTGGGATTGCCAGTGTAAGCGTGACTGGAAGCCTGGGAGAAGCCACAAATCCAGTTGTCTGTTTCGCGAGTGGTGTTGAATCCAAAGCCTGAAATCACAGTGCCTGGAGAGGAAAGAGAGTAGACAACAAGAGCGCCGCCAGCATATAGAGATTTTCCCGTGATGACATTTTGAGCTGTGCGAGATCGAGAAGAAGTCGTGTAAACGTTGGCGTAATTCAATCGGGTGCAGGCCACTCCATTGTTTTTATAAATGGATGGATATCCACCGTTAAACTCAGCCGAGGTGGTGCCGGACTCTTCGAATCCTTCTAAGAATAACAAAGCCACGAGATTCCTTTCTCTGCTTCTTGTCCATTCTAAAATGAAGCTCGACTTTTCTTAATCGAAATTGCTCAAAGGGTATCGAACCTCGACGGAGGTCCGACAATTAGTAGTTCAAAGTGGTTGCCGATGCTGTGCGCGTCGGCAGGGAGTCTCCATAAGAATTCCGGGCGCGCACTCGGTAGTGGTAGGCCGTGTTCTGGCTGAGGTTGGTGTCGGAATAGGAGGTGATTCCAGCTCCCAGCACCACGAGCTCCGCGAAAGGTCCCGAAGCCGAAGTCGAGCGCTCCAAGACAAAGCCCGTTTCGTTGGTCGAAGCATCCGTCCAAGTTAAATTGATTTGCGATTTGGAAACAGCCGTCGCCACCAAATCTGTCGGTGAATTGGCTGTCAGCACTGTCGTTTTTCCGCCGGCAACATTTGAGTAAACAGAATTTCCGCCACCATTCACAGCCGCCACTCGGTAGTAGTATGTCGCACCTGGTGCCAGACCAGGATCAGTGAAGCGAATGGTGTTGGCCGCGCCTGCCGCAATCATGACAAATGGCCCTGTGTTGCTGGAAGAGCGTTCAATTCGGAAACTGGTTTCATCACTGGAATTGTCCGTCCACTGCAAAATCATCGAGTTGCTGGTTGGAGTGACAAAGAGTCCCGTCGGTCCTGCTGGAGGCGCCGTCTTCGGCAAAGTGGTGGTGGTGCTCATCGGAGTGGTCGTGGTTGTTGTGCTGGTTGTGGTCGGAGTCGTGGATGTCTGCGTGACAGTGCCTCCCACCACATTGGAGTAAATCGAGAGCGTGCTGCCATTGAGAGCGGCGACTCGGTAATAATAAGTGGCACCAACGCTGAGTCCTGCATTTGTGAACTGTGCGATATTCGAAGCGGTCGTGGCGATGGCAGTGAAGGGCCCATTGATATTATTTGAGCGTTCAATTCGGAAGCCGGTTTCTGTGCTGGAATTGTCGAGCCATTGCAGAATGATCGAGTTGCTTGTCGGTGTCGCAAATAATCCTGTGGGTGCATTCAGTGTGGGAACGATCGGTGGAGTTCCTCCACCACCACCGGAAGGCGGGGGCGTGCCGCTGTCAATCGGAGTCGCGACGGTAGCCAAATTCGATGGCTGTGAGGTGCCTGCGGCATTCACAGCAGAGATACGATAAAAGTATGTGGCTCCCGGGGCAATTGTCGCATCGGCATAAGTTCGGAAATTTGCACCAATGCGGGCAATCACAGTGAAAGAGTTGGGAAAGCTCGTGGATCTTTCGATTTGGAAATAAGTTTCATCATTCGAGTTGTCGCTCCAAGCCAGAAGCGCTGCTCGGTTGGGAGTGACAGTGCTGACGAGATCTGTGGGGGCCAGTGGCGTTCCGCTCAAGCTTGAGTCATCCAGAGCTCCGGCTTCAATCCAAGTGGCAAGCATTTGCACTTCATCTTCGGACAATGCCAAAGTTCCTTGATGCGCTTTTCCGTTTTCAAACTGTGTAAATAAAGAACTATTTTCCGGCTGAAAAGGCAGAACAATGCCGCTGGCCATCAAGCTTTCAAAGTTGGAGAAATCTCGAGGGCTGGTGGCGTGGCAGGAAAGACATTTGGAATTGAGGATTTCTTGTTGAATCTTTTGAAATCCGACGGAAGCGCCGCTGACTTTGGACTGCTGATCAAAGGACTGCTCGGCCACGAATTGGCCGCAGTTCTGAAAGGCAATCATCAGGACAGACGAAACGGCAAAAAGCAAAGCCACACGTTTCGTGGTTCTCGAAGTCATCATTCCCCCATGGACGCGCTCTTTAGCTTATCGGAAGGAAAATCTCGATATAAAGCAAAATGAACAGTCAAATGCCATTGAGATTAAAAACGTTTCGAATTGAAACAGCCTTCACCCAGGTGAGAGAATTATTTGATTTCGCCCGAGGCTTCCTGGTTTTCACTGGGATTGGGGAGTAAGAGGTCTTCGAGAAAAAAAGCCGCCAATTCCGAGCGGCCGGATATTCCCGCTTTCGAATAGATCGCCATGGACTGAGCACGCGCCGTTTTTTCCGAGGTTTTTCGAACGTCAGCGATTTCTTTGAGGCTCAATCCTTTGAGCAATAAAAAAGCCACTTCTTTTTCGGCCACAGTCAGCTTCCATTGGCTCAGTTGTTGGTCGATGGCTTTGGAGAGCCCCTCAATATAGCGTCTTGAGTCGGCTCTCCAAGATTCAGCTTGTTTGCGAAAATTGGAAAAATCGGATTTTTCTTTTTGCAGTTGATGCTGCAATTGAACGGTTCCCCGCAAAAGATAAAAAACTCCGACGAGAGAAGCGACTCCAATCAATCCCTCGGCGAGGATGTGCCAGAGCACCACTCCCTCGCCTGAATCCGTGAGAATATCCAAACCAACCAAAACGGCAATCAGGATCAAAATGGAAGCAATGACCAGTCTTTCACGTTGTTGCATGAGCATCAGCCTCAATCGTCCGAGTCTTCTGTTGAATCTTCACTTCCATCAGCTTCCTCTAGATTGGCGTCATTCTTCTGACCTTCTTCATCACCTTCCGCATCGCCCAACTGCAATTGTGTTCCGAATAAATTTAGACTTTGCTTTTGCGGGTCGTAATTGGTGGAAAGGTAAAAAGCAAAAGCGGCGACGAGAATCATAAACACGATGGCCACGAGTGGTTTGGAACTGGCAATGGCCTGATTGCCGGGAAGTTCCGATTTGCTACCGTGGACCATGCTGAATGCAATTCCATCACGGTGGCGCAGCGAATGCAGAATCACTCCAGCAATATGAAGGATGACGACGACGAGAAAGCCATTGGCCATTAATTCGTGAATGTCTTCAAAGGTTTCGCCTTGGCCTTGCGCCATCAAATAACCGGTGATGCCCAAGCCGATGGCAAGAAGCATCATGAGCAATGCGGCCCAGCTCGATGCAGGATTATGGCCCGCCCATTTGCGTTTGTCGCCAGTCAGCATGCCTGTGAAATACCCGAAAAGGTCCTGGGGATTTAGAGCGAATGAGCTTAAACGAGAGTAATGAGTTCCCATAAATCCCCAAATCAATCTCAATATGACAACATAGCCCAAAAGAAATCCAGCAAGCATATGGTAAGTGAAAGTGACTGTTTCGCTGTCCACATTTTTGGCAATCAAAAAAGCGGTAAAGAATAGACCCGCAAAAAGCCAGTGAAAGATTCTCAGTGGCAAGTCGTAAACAAGTTGTTTTCCCATGGTAGGTCCTTTCGATGGAAATAGAGTAGCTGCTATTTGATTAAAATCTCATATTTTTTTTGATTTTGACCATTGGGCAAATGCCTCATGCCCTCTCGTATCATAAAAATTGGTCATACGACCTATTCCCAAATTCGAATTCGTTTCGATATTATCAGCATGGAAACGGGAATAAGCCTGTTGCACTCAGATGAAGGAGTTCGAAATGAAAAAACAAGCAATCTTACTGGGCTTGATGTTGAGTTTGGCCGGAGGCGTGGCGCAAGCGAAGAAAAACTGCACCGATCAGCCCAAAGACAAATGGATGAAAGAAGAGGATTTTAAAAAGAAAATGGAAGCGGAGGGTTATAAAATCCGCAAATTCAAACAGCCCGGCTCTTGCTATGAAATCTACGGCACCAACAAAGAAGGGAAGAACGTCGAGATTTACTTCAATCCAGTCGATGGATCTATCGTTAAAGAAAAATAATCTTTTCGAAGGCCTGGAGCGAGGTCGTTTCCAGGCCTTCGGATCGCGTTCATTTGCCCTTTGTTTCAACCTGAGACAAACACTGTTTTCTTTTTTGGTTTCACTCAACAACCGATAAACTGGGAGTCCAGTCCGGGGGAAGAGATGAAGCGAAAGACTATTCAGGTCGCAGCCGTCGTGGCGTCTTTTCCTTTGATTCTTCTTTTTCAAAACTGCAGCGGACAATTTCAATACCAAAACCATGGAACGCTGACTTCAGCTTCCACTTCCAACGCCACTCCCACTTCCACTCCAGCACCAAATACCACTCTTCCCTTGAGCCCAGTTGATGAGAGTGCTGGCAGTGCAACCCCTTCAGGTCAAGTCTGTGTGGACACTTTGAATTACATGGGCTGGAGCGGCGATCCTGAGCAGGTGATCAATGTCGATTTATCTCCTTTCGATGCTTTTGATTCCAGCAGCTCTGAAGTGTTTGCTTACGGAGGCTTCAATGTTTCTTTGATGGGACCAATGCGTCCTGGCGCTAGCACATTCACGGAGGCCTACTATCTCAGTGTCAGCCCGGCCATGGCAGGTGTGACAATCAAATTCAGGGATGCAGTCTCTGGGAATGCGATTGCTGTGCAGGAATCAGATTATGGAACCTCAACTGTGCCGACTCCGGCTCAGTTTTCCAGTGGAAACCTGGTTCAATTCAGCTCGACCGCCATCACTCGTTTTCATGTTCCCATCAAAAGAGATTTTTTCGAGCGCAATCGTTCGCAATTGGGATATGTGTTTGTTGAGCTTTACTGCCAGGACAAGTTGATTGCCAAGGGTTATCAAGACTTTCAATCCCTGGCTGTGCCATTGACTAAAAAATTGGTCCCCACGATCACAGGTGGGTACACCGTCAAGGATCCAGAAGTGGGGTATGCTTATGTGGAGTGTCCTCCGACCGGCACATTGGGTTCGAAAGTGATTTGCAATTCGTCGATGCCATTTGGAGTGGGTCATTATTATTTGTTGAATGGGGTTCGTGACTCCAATTTTGAAAATCAGAATGTCTTTGAAGTGGCGAACCTGACGGCGGGCACTCATTATATGCAAATGATTGGTCGATACGCAAATGGAGTCGAGGATCGCAGTCCAGTGCGCACGGTGAGAGTCAAATAGGCGAAGAGGATGTCTCGATTTGAGAATTTTGACTGCTTCCGTTTTAATTTCTCCTGAGATGCCGATAAAATGAAAACTCAATCCGGGGGGATGAGATGAATCGAAGAGCTGCTGTTGCCGCGGTCGTGGCTGCGTCTATTTCCTTAGTGCTTCTTTTTCAAAACTGCGGTGGTCAATTTCAAGGGCAGGGCGCTCTTTCAGCTTCATCGACTTTGGATTCTAATTCTGTCGATTCGTCATCAGGCGATTCTTCATCAACGGGCACTGGCGGAGTTTCAGTTCCACCAGCTCCCACGACAACAACGATGCCTTATTATGCACCGACCACAACAACCACAGTTCCTGCCAATTCTGGTGGAGGTTCCTCGGGCGGTGGCACAGCGGCCAGGGGCCAGGCCTGCGTCGATCATTTTAATTATATGGGATGGAATGGAGATCCTCAGCAATTGATCGATGTGGATATGAATCCCGTCGATTCCTTTGATTCCAGTGGAGCGGCTGAAGTTTATTCTTATGGTGGATTTGGATTTATGTTCACGGGACCCAAGCGTCCCGGAGCAACGTCAACAGAAAGTTATTACTACAAAATGTCTCCGATTATGGCGGGTATCACGATTAAATTGAGAGATGCCGCTTCGGGCAATGCGATCGCGCTTCAAGATTCGGATTTTGGAACTTCGACAACGCCGACTCCTGTTAGTTTTGCAGATGGCAATTTTATGGGTTTCAATTCGGATCGCGGTGCCACTCGATTTAGCGCCAAGGTTAAAAGAGAATTCTTTGAGCGCAATCGATCTCAGTTGGGGTATATATTTATTGAGCTCTATTGTCAGGATAAGTTGATTTCAAAGGGCTATCAGGATTTTCAAGCTTTGGCGGTTGATATGACTCGAAAGATGGTGAAGACCAGCACGGGTGGGTACACAGGCAAAGATCCGGATTTGGGATTCACCAGGTTGACTTGTCCGCTCGAGGCTGTGGCGGGTTCAACGATCTCTTGCAATTCTTTTGTTTTGAATCTGCAGAGCAATTACTATTTGCACAATAGCGTGCGAGATTCAGCTTTCGATAATCGACAGGTCATCGAAGTTCCCAGTGCAACTGCTGGAACTCACTACTTGCAAGCCATCAGCAAATATAAAAACGGAATCGAAGATCGCAGCACAGTGCGAACGGTCCGGGTCAAGTAAGCTTTTTTTGTGCTTGCTTTAAAGGTTTCATTTCCGGGCAATGAAGTAAAAAGTTAAAAGTTTATAAAATAGAGTTTTGTTCACGTCTAGGGGCGGCAAGGATTTTTGCCATTTCCTCAGGATGACAGTGGCAATTTCGCTCCATCTTTCTTCGAACTCAAACCGGTTTCCTTCTCCATCTTTGGTTTCCGATTTGCACAGATCAGGATCGGAAAAACAAACGGAAGTTTCACTCTTCCGTCTTGCGCCATTACGGCAACAAAGGATGTGTCCATGTCTGCAAAAATCATTTCGAAGTCTTTAGCCATCCTCAGTCTTGCTTTGGGGGTGACGTCTGGGAAAGTTTGGGCGGAGCCGATCCATGCGACGGGGGATTTTCATGTCCATAAGCCCTCGTATTTTCTCTATTTTGATTACGGCAACAAAGTCGTCAATTTGACTCCTCAGCAGGGGCTTGGTTCCCGTGGAGATCATTACAATTCCGTGAGCGACACTTTGGTGTACGGAGATTACTCGGGCGGCTTTCTTGTGACGAAATTTCGCTTTGTCGACGCCGGTTACGGTCAGAAAATCATTTGGTTTCACAACAATGTCACGGGACTCAAACCGGCGGAATGGAGTGTCGTGGGACTCGTGCCCTTTGTTGGCAGCGAAGTCGCCTCGGTCAAATTCGTGGCTGACTTGAAAGCAGCGAAAGCTGTCAAAGCCAGTGCGCCGCCATTAAAAGCGGAAGAGCTGAAAGCCTGGACGGCGGGTGATTACAGTTACAACAACACTTTTGGTGGCGTCATTTTCTTTGCGCAAATCGGAGTCGGTGGCAGTTACGGACCAGGGGTGGGGCCCGTGTACGTGGCTCGCGGAAATTGGGATGTCTATGTTGAAAAGGTCGGAGCAGATCATGCTTTCGTGCGACTGACTAATAGCAAGCTCAAAGATCTCTCTTTGCAGGCCGGAAATATTTTAGTCGGGGTTTCGGCTGAGACTTTCAAAAAATCTGCAGATTCGATGTCCTATATGATCAACATTTCCACTGCGGAAGGTGCCAAAGCTTACAATGATTTGGTGCGGGGAAATGTGGCCGCCATTCAAATGCTGTCAACCAATCCCAATTCCAGTCGGATTGTGCAAAAGTGGGATCATTACTCGGGAAAAGTGGCCGGACGCATGACCAATTTCTATTTGGGAATCCCGATCATTGCCTATTGGACGTGGACGGCTGGAAAAATCTACGAGCTCTACGACACTCAGTTTTTCTATTCGAATTCCAAGTCCACTGTGAATTACGGAATCTATCTCAAAGAACGTCGCACGCATTTGTTTGGCAATCACACGCAAAGATCGCAAGTATTCTACGGGGCTACGATTGACGTCAAGTCCATGGACAATCAGCCTTTGGGGAAAAGTCATTTTGCCCAGTACAGCTGGATTGCAGACACAAGCATGAGTTCCCAAGAAAATCTGCAAAAGGTGATTGCCGATTTGATTCAAAAAACGGGTCTTTCGGAGCTGGCAGTAAATGTGCCGCCAGCGGAAGATTTGGACTACGTCAAAGTCGAGTTTCGAGCCACGTTCGATGAAGCGTCCACTTTGCGATTGATTCAAAATTCCAAGCAAACAGCGCGGGCTTTGACCTCGGAATTGGCGGTGAGCAAAGTTTTGAAATACTTTGAAATGCCATCTGACAGTCTGGGACTGTGTGCGGACGATGCGGATTTCGAAGCTTGTCAGAGTCGATTGATCAAAGAGACCAGAGCTGGAGTGCGTGAAATGTATCAGGCCTTGGAACGTCTCAATGCCTCTCTCAGTGTTGATGACACTCAAGCTTTCGTGAAAGCTTATGCTGAGCTGGGACGGGCCGTCTTGAAGAACTCGTTCGTCTTTAAGACTTGTCTTGAGCTGGCGGGAGAAGGCGTCACGATGGATTATGCCATCTTGGGAACTCACAATTCGGCCTACCGTGTCCAGTTTGTGACAACCAACACACCTGGTGTTTTCCGTAAAACACCAGGACAGATCGAGTAACGAGCAGCAATACTTAAGAATGTGTTAATTGAGCTCTGCAGCTCAATTAACACATTTCAATGATCCCTGATTTCCGCTATGGTTCGAGAGTTTCATTTGGGGGAGCGGGGAAATGAACAAACTGCGGATTCAAGGGCTTTACCAGTTTTTGAAACCATATCTTGTTTCGACAATTGTGGTTTTGGTCGCTTTTATTTTAAAGCTCGCCACCCCTCATGAAATTCTCAATGAAATTCCTTTTTTGATTTTCTTCACAGCTGTTGTCATCAGCGGAACTTACGGTGGATTTTCGGCTGGTCTCTATGCCACTTTTCTTTCGGCGATGATCGCAGATTATTTTTTCTTGCCGCCCACTCTCACTTTTTTCAAAGACAATTGGCACCAAAATTTTAAAATTGCGCTCTACATTGTGGACTGTGCGGCCATGTCTGCTCTGTGTGGAAAATTGAAGACCACGACCATGCAAGCGAGATTGGCCAAAGAGGAAAAAGAAAAAAGCGTGCATGCGCTCGAGGAAAAAACGGCCTTCCTAGAAACGATGATTGAGCAAATTCCCATGGCTGTGGTTTTTGCGGATGCGAAGAAAAATGGGCAGCTGATTTTCGCCAACAAGCAATTGAAGAAAATTTGGCGGCACGATTTTATTCCCTCCAAAGATATCAAAGGCTATCGCGAGTACATTGGATTTCATCCGGATGGCCGCAGGTATGAAGGGAAAGATTGGCCCTTGGCCAAAGCTCTCACGGAAAATCGATTGGTCAGTGAAGAGTGTGATGTTCTTCTCGGAGATGGGACTCGCGCCATTTTGCGAATCATCGCTTCTCCCGTGCGCAATGCCGCCGGAGAAGTCATCGCTGGTGTGGTGATTTCGGAAGATGTGAGCGAGCGGAAGCAAAATGAAATTCAACTCAAGGCGGCCAAGCAAGAGGCGGAGCGAGCGCGAGAAGCCGCCGAAAGAGCCAATCAGGCCAAGACTCAGTTCCTGGCCAATATGAGCCATGAGATCCGAACGCCCATAGGCGCGATCATGGGCTTTAGTGATTTGATCAATACTCCTGGTATTTCCGAGGCCGAACGCAGCGCTTACACTCGCATCATCGAGCGCAACTCGGCACAGCTCCTGCGGTTGATTGACGATATTTTGGATCTTTCGAAAATCGAAGCTGGAAGATTGTCGATTGAGAAAATTGATTTCAAGCTCACGGATTTCTTGGCAGATTTTGCCGGACTCATGACTTTTCGAGCGAACGAAAAAGGAATTTCCTTTGAGTTGTCCTTAGAAAGTCTAATTCCCGATAGTGTTTGCACGGATCCCACTCGCTTGCGACAAATTCTGATCAATTTGGTCGGCAATGCGATTAAATTCACTGAAAAAGGCAGTGTGCGGCTCAAAGTTCGTCACGAGCCGGAGCAACGTCTGCACTTTGTGGTCGAAGACACGGGGATTGGCATTGAAAAAGAAAAGAGCGAAAGACTTTTTCAGTTGTTTGCGCAAGCCGATGCTTCCATGACTCGCAAGTTTGGTGGAACGGGCTTGGGGCTGCTTCTGAGCAAACGGTTGAGTCAGGCATTGGGCGGCGACGTGGCATTGACTTGGAGCGAATTAGGACGGGGAAGCCGTTTTGAAGTTCGCATTCCATATTTGCCAGCGAAAAAATCGAAGATGGTGGGGCCAGAAAAGATTGCGATCGAGAACGGCGCAGTCATCAATGCCATTTCTGCGGGGATGGAACTCAAGGGAATGAAAATTTTGATTGTCGAGGATTTGAAAGACAATCAACTGTTGCTGGGAACCTATCTGCGCAAAACGGGGGCTGAAATTTTGATGGCCGATAATGGTGCTGAAGCTGTGCAAATGGCGCAAAAAGAAAATCCGGATGTGGTGTTGATGGACATTCAAATGCCCGTGATGGATGGTCAAGAAGCCACTCGCAGATTGCGCCGCGAGCATTTTGCCAATCCCATCATTGCGCTCACGGCTCATGCCATGAAAGAAGAGCGCGACAAATGCTTGGCTTCAGGCTGCACGGATTATTTGACCAAACCTCTCAGCAAGGACAGGCTGATCGAAGTTCTGTCTCGGTATCGCCGTCCTGAGCGAGAACTGCAGATTTAGAATTCTCATGATTATTTAGAGCAAATGCAATTGGCGACTCCGGCGCCGGAGCAGCTTTCATAGACTCCGGATTTAGCTCCAGAGGCAATGCAAGCTGTGTTGCATTTATTTTGTTTCTCCGTCGAGCTTGAAGTGCAAGAAGGGACTCCGCCTGAGTTCACAGTGGTCGCAATGGCCCGAAGTGGAGTGTTGGAGCAGGTGCACTGAAGATAACCGAGATCGCAACTCTTATTGGAAAAAGAGCCTGAAGCAGCGCCTTCGGAAACGCATTGATTGAAGCAAGCTGTGTCTTTGCGGGCTTCGCTGGGATCGCAATTGTTGATCGGATTGCCGCTGGCATTGAGGACCCGAGCGACTGTGGAAGTTGGCCCTGATGGCGCTGGAAGTGTCGTGGTCGGAGTGGTGATCGAAGTGACGGCGGTGCTGGCAGAAGAGACGGTCGAAGTGGCCGGCGATGTTGTGGTGATATAGGTCGTCTTGCTGGTGACGGGAATATTGGCAATGGATTGGCCATCAACGCAGCGGGGTTTTCCATCCATTGAAACGGATTGAAGAACAGTTCCATTGGGGCAATTGGTGTTCGGTTTGGGTCGACAAATCGGAAAGCCATTGGCATCAATTCCAGTCATGATCTCGCTGATATCGCAATCGCGAACGGAATCAGGATCGTTGGTACAAGAGACAATTTTGCCAGAAGAGTC
>JACCDX011685714.1_pt1 | contig 12300 bp, 11 predicted proteins | sample 7449681 | NCBI WGS metagenome assembly JACCDX01 (sample SAMN15323450, study PRJNA562643) | freshwater metagenome | isolation source: river surface water | place: USA:Blue River Watershed | collected 2017-08-18
ATACTGTTCAGCCGGCGTCGTCATAGGACCCATGTTAGTCCAGCAGCTGCAATACATTCTGCTGAAACTGGAGCCAGACCAATACGTTCTCCATCTGCATATGCCACCGCATTTGCGACGATAGAAACCTTCTGTGTCCGAAAGGTCTTCACTGCTGGATGTGAGATATGAGAACCTGAGAAAACCTTCGGAAAAACCTTTAAGAATTCCACCTTAGTGACTGGTTCTAGGATCATCACATCGAAAAGTCCATCATTGAGTTGAGCTTGTGGGCATACCAACATTCCGCCACCGTATGAGCGGCCATTTCCCACCGCTATCAGCATCGCTTCTGTGGTGAAAGTCGAAGAGTCCATTGTTATTTCGTACTGAATGGGTTGGAATTTTGGGAGCTCGAGTGCGATTGCTGCGTTATATTTCTGAGGTCCCTTTGGCCATTTCAATAAGTTAGCTCTCTCATTTACTACCGAGTCAAAGCCAGTTGAGAGGATTGCTGCAAACCACTCTGAATCAACATTTCCCAAATCAATAGGTTGAGCCTTTGTGGAGATAACTTGATCCAAGTATCCGTCGATATCTGTCAATGACCAACCAAGAGTTCTTACAATGTCATTTCCAGTTCCCGCAGGGATAATCGCAAAGGGAATAGAACGAGGAACTGCCAACTGCAGAATGAGGTGGGCAAGCCCATCTCCCCCAACTGAAATGATGCCTTGATACCGCTGCGAATCAAGTGAACTTTCAATCTCATTTCGGAGCTGCGAGGCGCTCTGCGCGGAGAAAACTCGGTACGAAACTTCCTTAGATGAGAGGTAATCAGTGACCCTCTTACCGAAGGTTGATCCCTTGCCATGACCAGAAGAAGGGTTTATTGCGACAAGCCACATCGACTAATCCTGGTTACTCTTCTTGGCCCGCCTACGGTCATTGAGAAGAGCAAAAACACCGGAGCATAGATAGAGCAAAATAAGTGGAATAGCCAGAGCAAGCATTGAGAGTGGATCTGCACTCGGAGTAAAGCCAGCAACAAAGAGAGTAATTCCAAAGACCCATCCACGCCAAGGTCTCAAGATTGCTCTCCCAGAGAGAAATCCAATGAGATTAAAGGTAATCAGAAAAACGGGCAGTTCGAAGGCGATACCAAAGAGAAGAATCGCTCGCATTACAAAGTCGAGATAATCATCAAATTTAACAAGGTTATTGAGAGCTTCGGGTGTGAATCCAAAAAGAACATCTACAGCGATGGGAAGAATTGTGTAACCGAGGTAGGCGCCTGCAGTAAAGAACGGTGTCGCTGCGACGATAAAGAAGATTGAATTTCTCTTCTCTTTGCGATGAAGAGCCGGAGCAATAAATGCCCATAGCTGGTAGAGCCAGATAGGTGCGGCGATAATTATCCCTGCGAGAATCGCCACCTTGATTTGAAGATTAAGTGGACCCAATACCCCGTTGATATAAAGAGCTCCGCAATTGTCGGTGCCCATCTCCTGCGCAGCTTTGAGATCACAGACTGGCTCGGAAAGTTTGGTAATAATCTCGTTATAGAAGAACCACCCAATAACAGAGCCAAGTGCAATTGCAACTGCTGACTTTACAACCCTGGAACGTAACTCTCGAAGATGATCAAGCAGCGGCATACGACCGCCAGTGGAGGTCGACATTACAAGCCTCTACTTTTCTACAGAGCCTGGATCTTTATCTTCAGGCTTCTTGCCATCCTCTTTCATCTCCTTCATTTCACTCTTGAAGATTCGCATCGACTTTCCGAGCGAACGAGCTGAATCAGGAAGGCGCTTAGCACCGAAGAGAATTACAACCACAATGAGAAGGAGAAGAATATGGCTTGGTTCGCGTAAGAATGGCATGAGGCTAGATTATCGCACCGTGGAAAATTCAGCGATATTGGCGGCTGATTGCCTTACTCTGGCGCGCTAGTTCTTGACGGAGGTCGAGGGGCTCGAGAAGCTCAAAATCACCTGCTGAGGCGATGATTTCGCGAATCAACCAACTGGGGCTGAAGACCTCTACTCGATACTTGTTGCCACCCAGATCTTCACACTTATCAAAGGTCTCCTTGAGCATACGTGCATTACCGTGAACCTTGAGCGTTACTGATAAACGTGAATCGTCTTCATGAGGTGATGAAATTGATGGCTTGGATGCGCTAACCATCTTCGCCGCAGTTACACGATCTAATCTGAAGGTTCTGCGTGAATCGGCAACGGTGCAGAAGGCAATCAGGAAATCCTGCCCATCACGACGAACTTTCTCTATCGGAAAGATTATTCTCGTCGAATACTTGTCGTCAGCAACGGAGTGATATTGAATTTCAAGGGCAGAGCGCGAAGTTATTGCTTTATCAATCTCCTCAAGGAGTGAAGCAGAAATAGCTGGGTTAGCCGAAACTAGAGATGAAAGCTCGGGGCTAATGTGAGATTTCAAAGATTCTATCTCAGCAAGGAGATCTGATCTTTGATTGCCAAGTTGTTCCTTTAGTAAGTCGAGTCCAAAGAAGATGGAGATCATCTCTTGAGTGGAGAGAGATCGGACAAGATTTATCGCTTGGGCATTTCTTATATAGACATAACCGGATTCAAATTCAAGCTCAATCAGATCGAATCTTGTCTCACCGCACATCCATAGAGTGTTGAGGTCAGAGAGAATTTCATCTCTATCCACCCCAAATTCGGCTGCGAGCATTTCAATGGAGATGCCTTGATTCCTATAGAGAAACGGAACAAGATCGAGTAAGCGCGCTGCTTTCTGCATCGGAGTACTTCTCTTAGCCATGGAGCGCTTCAATCTTTTTGAGAGCTTCTCTAATGTCTGCCACTAGCCCCAACGGTTCAACTATCTCAACATCATCTCTATGCCAAAGCACATCTCTGATCAATTGCTCTTGAGTGGCATATGAAAGTTCCAATAAATCCCAGTCATCTTCACTAGAGATGAAAGAAGAAAACTTTCGAAGTGCATGTGCTTTATCGGTGCGGACCTTTATACGACACAAGTTATCCCTAGCCTGCGACTGAAGTAGGTTGGACATTGAGAAATTAGTAGGTGTATCAAAGGAACCTGCTCGGCCTTGCTCCTTCACCGCCGATGAGAAGCGATCCAATCTGAAGAGTCGAATTTCTTTCTTATCTAGATCTCTTCCAGCAACATACCAAAAGCCATTCTTAGTTCCTACGCCAAGAGGTTCAATCGCTCGTTCTTGTGAAACTGCATCGCGATTGAGATAACCAAATGAGATTACCTTTCGTGAAGATATTGAATCAACAATGTGAAGAAGATTCTCATCCGAAACATCTAATCGCTGAAGGTTGAGAGCCAAACCTTCAGCATCACTATCGATACCGAGTGACTTTAACTTTAATAGCGCCGAGTTAGCTTGGGAACTGAGAACGGCATCTCTCCACATTTGGGTAGCTAGTGAGATGAGTGAAAATTGAATCTCTGAGAGATTTGATATTTGAATCTTGTACTGCTCGGGTCGAATTCGATAACCAACTTCATCTTCAAAAAGTGGATCAAAGGAACCAACTTCAATCTCGATACCTAAATTTCGGAGCTCTTCTTTATCTCGTTCAAACATTCTCTCTTTCGCATCAAGATCCCCCGAATACCCATCAATAGTGCGGTAGATCTCTGATTTCGTGAGCCATCGAGAGGTAGCCAGGAGCGCGATTGTTAAATTTACTAACCGTTCACTCTTCCGGGACACCGTAAGCACCTTTTGCTGGTCTGCGGCGTCGCGCAAGTACTTCAACCCCGGGAGCCATCCTTCTACTCTGAATTAGGAATCCGGTGTGACCAATCATGCGTTGTTGAGGTCTAACAGCGAGACCTTCATGGTGCCAGCCTCTGACGATTGTCTCTGAACTCTCTGGTTCAGTGAAATGGCCATCTTCTTTCAAAGCTTCAGCGATCGATGAAAGTTGAGTTGTTGTCGCCACATAAGCGAGAAACACTCCACCAGGACGGAGAACCATTGCCGCCATTTCAACGCACTCCCATGGTGCCAACATATCGAGAATGACACGATCAAATTTCTCAGGAAACTCTTGATCCTGAACTGACCCAACATCTAACTTCCAATTCTCGGGCTTTCCAGAGAAGTAATTGGTCAGGTTCGCCGTTGCGTTCTCGGCAAAATCTTGTCGTCGTTCGACAGAGTGAACAAATCCTTCGGAACCGACAGCGCGTAGAAGAGAGATAGTTAAGGCGCCGCTACCGACTCCTGCTTCTAGAACTCGCGCACCGGGATAGATATCAGCGAAACCAACAATCATCGCTGCATCCTTGGGATAAACAATTGTCGCTCCGCGTGGCATCGATAGAACATAATCCGCGAGCAATGGAATGAATGCAGTGAATTTCAGACCGGCAGTTGTGCTGACTACAGAACCTTCAGGCAGGCCGATTAAATCGTCGTGGGTAATCCAACCTTTATGAGTGTGCCACTCCTTGCCGGGTGTAATTGTGAAGCTATAGAGCTTTCCTTTGGGGTCGGTGAGCTGAATGCGATCTCCCGCTTTGAAGAAGCCATCTTTAGACACAGGCGCATCCTAGGCGAGGATGAGGTTCTATGTCGGTATCGCGCTGTATCGTCGCGCATCATGGAGCGCCTACGCCTATCCCCAAGTCGGATGAATGACTTCACCAACTGTCCGCAACACTACAAATACCGTGCGATAGACCTGCTCCCTGAACCTCCAAGTATCGATGCCGAGCGAGGCAAGTTGATTCACTCAATTCTCGAAGAAATCTTTGAACTTGAAATGGCCGAGCGCACTTACGAGAAAGCGGTAGAACTTCTCCCTTCCATCTGGGCAAAGCAACTAGAGTCAAAACCAGAACTTGCTAGCTTGGTATTGGATGAGAAGGAGTGGTTCGATCGGGCTCGCGCATTGCTGACTAATTATTTCTCACTCGAAAGACCGCAGACCTTTGAATCAACCTATCGAGAGCTCCATCTTGAACGCGATATCTCAGATGAAATCTATCTCCACGGTTATGTAGATCGGTTAGATATCGCACCCACCGGTGAAGTTCGAATCGTTGATTACAAGACCGGTAAATCCCCGAAACCTGGTTGGGAAGAGAAGGCTCTCTTTCAACTTCGCGTCTACGCACTGCTTTATTGGCAGAACCATGGCGTTCTCCCCCGACTGCTCAAATTGATTTATCTTGGCGATAGCAGGGTTGTTGAATCCACCCCGACTGAACCACAATTGAAATCTACAGAGAAGATTCTCAACAATATCGGAGAAGAGATCCTAACGGCTATCGAGAGTTCAGATTTTCCTACCAAGAAATCACGTTTATGTGATTGGTGCTTTTTCAAGAGCATCTGTCCTGCGCACGTTGGCTAACTTCTAGTTTGCGTTGAAGTACTTAGCTTCTGGATGATGAACGATAATTGCGGAAGTTGATTGCTCAGGGTGCAACTGGAACTCCTCAGAGAGTTCAACACCAATTCGTCCTGGTTCCAGTAGTTCGCAGAGCTGAACTTGCTGCTCAATATCGGGACATGCCGGATAACCAAAGGAGTAACGCGAACCGCGATAACCCTGATCAAGAATTCCTTGAAGATCAGGTGAATCCATTCCTCGAACGGAAAGCTCTTCACGAATTCGTGCGTGCCAATGTTCTGCAAGCGCCTCGGTAAGTTGAACTGAGAGACCATGCAGTTCGAGATACTCACGATACTTATCAGCAGCGAAGAGTTCATTGGCAGCCTTGCTTACGGTATTTCCCATAGTTACCACGTGGAATGCAACAACATCGGTACGACCAGAGTCGATCGGTGCAAAGAAGTCAGCTAGACAGAGTCTTCTATCTCGCGACTGGCGAGGGAATGAGAATCGAGTGCGCTCCTTACCTTTATCAGGGCCTTCATGATGCAAGATGATCAAGTCATTACCTTCTGAAACGCATGGGAAATATCCGTATACAACAGCAGCCTCTAACCAACCATTTGCTTGAACTTCATTGAGTAATTGGCGCAATCGAGGACGACCTTCTGTCTCGGCCATCGCTTCGAACTCTCCGCGAGCACCTTTTAATCCCCACTGCCCCATGAATAGAGCGCGTTCATCTAGCATTCCAACATAATCAGCGAGAGGAATACCTTTCACAATTCTTGAACCGTAGAACGGGGCTTTAGGAATATCTATATCAAGAGCCACATCACTTCGATTGGTATCGAGCACCTTCTCTACCGTTGCTCGATCAACTCGCTTTACCTTTCTCTCGCGTAGTGCCGGAAGTGCCGCACCTTCATCTCCACGCTTTACAGCCATAATCGCATCCATGAGACGTAGACCTTCAAAGGCATCTCGTGCATAACGCACCTCACCTGGGAACAATTGAGCGAGGTCTTCTTCCACATAGGAACGTGTAAGTGCCGCACCACCGAGAATGATGGGCCATTTCTGATCTAAGCCACGTGAAGTAATTTCTTCTAAATTTTCGCGCATGATGACGGTTGACTTCACGAGAAGTCCTGACATACCGATGGCATCAACTTCGCTTTCCAGAGCCCCATCAATGATCTGATTGACGGTCTGTTTAATTCCGATATTGACAACCTGGTAACCATTGTTTGACAAGATAATGTCAACGAGATTCTTACCAATATCGTGAACATCACCCTTCACCGTGGCGAGAAGTATTCGACCACGTCCTGCATCATCGGTCTTCTCCATATGTGGCTCGAGATATGCGACCGCGGACTTCATAACCTCTGCACTCTGAAGAACGAATGGCAGTTGCATCTCGCCCTTACCGAAGAGCTCGCCGACGACTTTCATTCCCTCTAAGAGATGGTCATTAATAATCTGAAGTGGTGCTATTCCCTCTTGCATCGCACTATCGAGATCATCGGTAAGGCCGACCTTTTCACCGTCGATAATTCTGCGCTCAAGTCGTTGGCGCAGCGGAAGGGCAGCTAACTCAGATGCTCGCACATTTCGTGAAGCAGCGAGTTCGACGCCTTCAAAGAGTTGCAGGAACTCAGAAAGCGGATCGTAGGTGAGGTTCTCTCCGTCATATTTTCTACGGTCATAAATCAGATCTAGTGCAACTTCTTTCTGCTTCTCATCGATGCGCGCCATGGGCGTGATTTTCGATGGATGAACAATCGCTGAATCCAGACCCGCTTGTACGCACTCATGTAAGAAGACAGAGTTGAGAACAACTCGAGCGGCAGGATTGAGCCCGAAAGAAACGTTACTTACTCCAAGAGTTGTCTGCACCTCAGGAAACTCTTCTTTCAGCGTTCTAATCGCATTTATAGTCTCAAGGCCATCTCGTCGAGTCTCCTCTTGCCCAGTTGCGATTGGGAAGGTAAGAGCATCAATCAGAATGTCGCCAACTTTCATATTCCAATTAGTGGTTAGATCGGCGATAAGGCGTCTAGCTACTCGCAATTTCCATTCGGCGGTACGCGCCTGACCTTCTTCATCGATAGTAAGTGCAACAACTGAAGCACCATGCTCCTTTACCAGCGGCATGATCTTCGCAAATCGAGAGGTTGGACCATCTCCATCCTCGTAGTTAACTGAGTTAATGACACAGCGACCACCGAGAGCTTCGAGTCCCGCTTTAAGAACAAGCGGCTCAGTAGAATCTAGAACTATCGGAAGAGTTGATGCAGTAGCGAAACGAGATGCGATTTCATACATATCCTTTGCACCATCACGTCCGACATAGTCCACAGAAAGGTCGAGCATGTGTGCTCCATCGCGAATTTGATCGCGAGCTATCTCAACGCATGTAGCCCAATCTTCTGCCACAAGGGCATCGCGGAAAGCCCTGGAACCATTTGCATTGGTGCGCTCTCCGATAGCTAGATAGGTCTTATCTTGCCTAAATGGAACGTATTGATAAATGGATGATGCGCCCGGCTCGATTGCAACTTCGCGTGTTTTCACAGTATGGCGAGAAAGTTTTTTAACAACAGCCTCTAAATGTTCTGGTGTTGTTCCACAACACCCTCCGATTAGCGAGATTCCATAATCCTTTACGAAGGTTTCTAGTGCTACTGCGAGCTCTTCAGGACCAAGTGGGTACTCGGCTCCATTTTTTCCAAGAATCGGAAGACCGGCATTAGGCATCACAGATATCGCTACTGTGGAATTCTTTGATAGGTAGCGCAGATGCTCAGACATTTCAGCTGGTCCTGTTGCGCAATTTAACCCAATGAGGTCAATTCCAAGCGGTTCCAGGGCGTTTAACGCTGCCCCGATTTCAGAACCGAGCAACATCGTTCCAGTAGTTTCAACGGTCACTTGCGCAATCACCATGACATCGCGAGTGGATTCCTGAACGGCTAAACGGGCACCATTGACGGCAGCTTTTGCCTGAAGCAAATCTTGCGTTGTTTCAACGAGAAGAGCATCAGCTCCGGAATCAACGAGACCTTTTGATGCCGTGTAGTAAGCATCTTTCAATTTTTGGTAAGTCGTGTGACCAAGGCTAGGTAGCTTCGTCCCGGGGCCAAGTGATCCTAAAACGAAACGTTGATGGTCGGGTGTTGATGCAGCATCAGCTGCTTCGCGAGCAATCTTTCCACCAGCGAAAGCCAATTCGTAAATTCGATCTTCAGCATCGTACTCGGCGAGATTTGCCCAGTTGGCTCCGAAGGTATTTGTTTCAATTGCATCTACGCCAGCGGATAAATATCTATCATGAACCGAGCGAACAAGATCGGGACGAGTTACGTTGAGGATTTCGTTGCAGCCTTCGAGACCTTGAAAATCTTCGAGCGTTGGATCTGCCGCTTGTAGCATCGTGCCCATAGCGCCATCTGCAATGACAGTGCCCGACGCCAAGGCTCGTCGAAGAGCCCCGTCGACTACCTTCTGCGGTGTTTTCTCACTCGTCACGGCGCTGAGGTTACCGTAAGGTGTCGATGTGGAGATTCATCAGATACCGGCACTTCGCTCCCCTGTGATGGTGATTGCATTTACAGGTTGGAATGATGCTGCCGAGGCCGCTACAGGTGCGGCATCTCACCTTCTGGGTTGTTGGACTGATCCCAGCTTCGATGTGGTGCCTGAATTAATCGCTGATGTTGACCCAGAAGATTTCTATGATTTTCAAGTAAATCGACCAACCATCTTTGTTGATGAATCAAGCGTGAGAAATTTAACCTGGCCGAGCACTCAAGTATTTGGTCTTCGAACACCTTCACTTCCTCACGATTTCATTGTGGTCAACGGTGTCGAACCCTCGATGAAGTGGAAGACATTTACATCTGATCTGCTCGATCTAGCTGATGACTTAGAAGTAGAGATGATCATCACGATGGGTTCAATGCTTGCCGATACTCCACACACAAGACCGATAACGGTCAGTGGGAGTGGTGCGCATCCTGATATCGCCAAACGCCTTGGCGTCGAGATAAGTAAGTACGAAGGTCCCACTGGAATATTGGGAGTAATTCAGGATGCTTGTCTACGCCGGGGAGTTGACGCGATCTCACTGTGGGCCGCAGTCCCTCACTATGCATCTAACTCTCCATCCCCAAAGGCAATCCTTGCGTTAGTAAATGCTCTTGAAGATTTTCTTGAAATCTCAATTCCACAGGGAGATCTACCTACTGAATCTTCTCGCTGGGAAGCAGAAGTAACCGATTTAGCTAAAGAAGATTCCGATGTTGCTGAGTATGTGAAAGCGCTGGAAGAAAGTAAAGATGCAGCGGAACTTCCGGAAGCAACCGGAGAGTCGATTGCCCGCGAGTTGGAACGATTCTTACGGCGTCAGAGTGGCGATTAAAGCGCTAGACCTAAAAGGGTATCGAGGGCTCGTGATAGTTCTCCCGCTTCTCCCCCGATTACTCCACTTTCAGTTTCATTCATCCAAGTTCTAATGAGGTGCAGAACATTTGGAGTATCAAGATTTCGACTCAAAGAGTCACAAATAGATTGAATCAAAGTTGATGTGGGCGCAACATCCACTCTTGAAAGATTATTTCTCAATCTATCTATCTCAAGTTTGGCGCTCTCAATCAACTCTGCCCGCCACATTAAGTCATCTTGGTACTTATGTCCCATAAGGGCCCAACGGATCGCAACAGGTTCAACACCTTCTGCGATCAGGCGGGATACGAAGACAAGATTTCCGAGAGACTTGCTCATCTTCTGACCATCTAACCCAACCATTCCAGCATGCACATAGGTCCGAGAGAACTTCTGTCTCGTCATTGCCGCCGATTGAGCAGCAGACATTTCATGATGCGGGAAGATCAAATCGCTTCCGCCACCTTGTATATCAATAGAGAATTCATCGCTTGAAGAAATGTTGAGATACTTAAGCGCAATCGCGGAACATTCAATATGCCAACCGGGACGTCCGCTCCCGAACTCACTTGGCCATCCGGGCTCACCTTCTCGTTGGGAGAGCCAGAGAAGTGCATCGAGTGGATTCTCTTTACCCGCTCTCTGAGGATCGCCGCCTCTCTCGCTAAAGATTGCAAGTGCCTCATCGCTTGTGAGATGAGAGCGATCTCCAAACTCTGGATCGCTGTGCACTTTAAAGTAGAGATCCTCATCAACGAGGTAAGTCGTATCGTTCTGCTTAAGGGTCCTGATCGCTTCAATAATCGCTGGCATCGCCTCGACAACACCTACATAGCTATCAGGTGGAATCACGTGAAGATCGGTCATATCTCCGCGGAAGAGATTGATTTGAGATTGCGCGAGATCTTTCCAATCAACGCCATCGCGTTTGGCGCGCTCCAGCAGTGGGTCATCTATATCGGTAATGTTCTGAACGAAGAGAACCTGTGCCCCTGTGGCACGTAAATATCGGTTGGCTAGATCGAAGGTCAAGTAAGTTGCGGCATGTCCCAGGTGGGTAGCGTCATAGGGAGTAATCCCGCAGACATACATACGATAAAGCTCTTTCTTCGGCAGCGCTACAACTTTCTGGCTGGCAGAATCAAAGATAGAAAGTGGCTTGAGAGAGTACGAGGAAGGCAGTTCAGGGATATAGACAGATGGCCATGAACGCATATGCGGACTTTACTTTAAAAGGGTGGCCAAGGCACCGCTGGCCACTCATCACTCGGTTCAGGAAATGATTTCTCGGCAAGTAATCGGTCAACTCTGCCTAACAAGGCTTGAAACTCGGAAGTGCTTATCAAAGACGTGAGTAGGAGTTCTTCCTTAACTAGGGATGTGCGCAATTTCTGGAGTTGTTCTATTTCTTGGGATGAGAGATTCATGGAAGCCCACTGCCAGAGGACGGTTCGTAATTTGTCCTCCTCATGGAATGTCACTCCATGATCACACCCATATAGCTTTCCATCAGAAGATGGGAGCAAGTGGCCAATCTTTCTATCCGTATTGTTCACGACAGCATCAAAGAGAGCCATCGCCCTGAGAGCTGAGATATCCTCGCGATAAAAGAGTGCAAGATCGATAGATTCATCGATATCAATCCACTGCTGAACCATTCCATAGCCGAAAGGGCCGTCGCGAAGAATGGTGAGAGGAACGAGATTCCACCCTCCTAATTCGCTGACAAGAAAAGCTGCGTATTCACGCTGAGCCAAATTTCCATCGGGGAAATCCCAGAGTGGTCGTTCTCCTGCAATCGGTTTATAAATGACTCGTACTTCATCTTCTCCATCGACGATAGTTCCATAGAGAGTGGCGTTAGATGCATCGACGAGTCGCCCCGTAACTGAAAGTTCACCCTTACTCATCAACTTCTCGAGAGATTTCATCTGCGATAACCATTGGCTCTCGGACAGAGGTGACCGCGTGAATCGATGGGTCCGCCACAGAATGGACACGGAAGACGGCCTGCTCCAACGACAGCGATTGCGCGCTTGGAGAAGCGCGAGGCTTCATGGGGTGTAATTGAGACTCGCAAAATATCCCGATCGCTACTCAAATCATCAACATCAACAAATTCGCTCTCATCGCTTTGCTCATCAGAAACCGCCTGTAAATCAATCTGAATTAACTCAGTGCTTTGATCGTAGGCAAGTCCAATCAGACCTACACGAAACTCTTCTTCAATTGGTGAGCTCAGCGGTTTTTCATCACGAGGTAATGGAATCAAAGAGAAGGAAGGAACAACCTGTTTAATCTCCTTCAGCATGAATACAAGTCGATCTGCTAAAGCTTGCACCTGACTCTTTTCAAGGGATACAGAGATAAGTCGAAAACCATCTTCTACTTGAATAAAGAAGGTTCGCTCGCCTGGTTCACCCACTGTCCCTACCGTAAATCGAGCAGGCTCATTGAATTCAATGACTCTATGGTTCATCTTCTCTTCTTGACC
>JACCDX011014119.1_pt1 | contig 12298 bp, 12 predicted proteins | sample 7449681 | NCBI WGS metagenome assembly JACCDX01 (sample SAMN15323450, study PRJNA562643) | freshwater metagenome | isolation source: river surface water | place: USA:Blue River Watershed | collected 2017-08-18
CGAAAGGCAGATAATTTAAAGAACCAATTATCTTCACTTAACATCTCAACTGGCTTGGAGTGGATTCGACATTTACCATCATCTAAATCACCAGGTAATTTAAACTCCTCACAACCAATGCAGTATGGGCCTTCAAATTTACCTGCGTAAATAAAACCTTCATCCTTTAATCCCTGCAAAAATCTTTGTACCCGCTCCATGTGGCGGGGCTCAGTTGTGCGAATGAAATCATCATTTGCAATATTTAAATCACGCCAAACCGGCTTCCAAGCGCTCTCAACTAAATTGTCACACCATTGCTGAGGTGAGACATTATTTGCTTGAGCGGTATTTAAAACCTTTTGCCCATGTTCATCGGTGCCCGTTAAATACCAAACAGATTCACCTTTTTGGCGGTGCCATCTTGTTAAAACATCGCCAGCAACAGTTGTGTAAGCATGGCCAATATGCGGAGCATCATTTACATAGTAAATCGGTGTCGTTAAATAAAATGATTTATTGGTGCTCATGTTCAGATCTTATCGCCACTCTTATAGGCCACCATTACATCAAAGACAATCCGCTTTGATATTCCATACTCAATTGCAACCTCAGCGATTGCCTCTTTACGAGTTATCCCAGAGTTCTCATACTTTAAAACTTTTTCAACTAATTGATCTGGTGATACTTCTCGACTACCAGGATCAAATCCGGAGATCACAACTGTAATCTCTCCCAAAATATCCTTTGATTTTGACCATGCCAAAATTTCTGTTAACTCACCACGGACAACCTCTTCATACTGCTTGCTAATCTCTCGACAAACAGCGCCAACACGATCGCTACCAAAAGCTAAGGCCGCATCAGTAAGAGATTCGACAATTCGATGGGGAGCTTCAAAGAAAATTATGGTTCTTTGTTCCTCCGCTAATTGCTGAAACCATTTTAATCTTGCGGCAGATGTACGAGGTGGAAATCCTTCAAAACAAAAACGATCAGTTGGCAGGCCAGATAAAAGTAAGGCTGATGTAACAGCGCTTGGTCCAGGCAAAACTTTTACGCGAATATTATTTTCAATGGCAGCTCTGACTAATCGATAGCCAGGATCGCTGATACCCGGCATTCCAGCATCAGTTGCCACCAAAATATCTTTATCACTCTTTAAAATCTTGGTAAGTTCATCAATACGTTCAGATTCATTTCCTTCAAAAAAAGATATGACTTTGGCATTATGAGAAATCTTTAAATCTTGGCACAATCTGGCAAATTTGCGTGAGTCTTCAGCAGCGATGAAATCTGCACTTTCAATCGCAGTAATTAAATGAGCAGATGCATCACGGGTATCACCGATAGGTAGGCCAGCCAGGATTAACATCTGATAATTCTCTCAGGTTTTACTACTGCTTATAGGCTTATGCGTATGAAGCGGGCGAGGGCATACCTACCAATCACAATTATTACCGCTTTTGGCTTGCTTTTGCGATTATGGAATTTAAATAAACCAAAGGGCTATATCTTCGATGAAATTTACTATGCAAAAAATGCAAACTCCTTAATTACCAATGGGGTTGAATTAAATTCAACAAATCAAGCTGAGTTTGTTGTGCATCCGCCACTGGGCAAGTGGTTAATTGGTCTTGGCATCAAATTATTTGGCAACAATGAGTTTGGCTGGCGAATAAGTGCCGCCATGATTGGTACTGCTTCAATTGTTTTAATTTATTTAATAGCACTTAAACTTTTTGATTCAATCTTTTTAGCATCATTAGCCTCCGCATTTTTAGCCCTTGATGGACTTAATTTAGTCATGTCTCGCGTTGCTCTACTTGATATATTTTTAATGTTTTTTGTATTACTCGCCGCTTACTTTTTACTAAGTAATCAGTACTGGTTATCTGCAATAGCAATCGGCGCAGCTACTGGAGTTAAGTGGAGTGGTGCTTACTTAATTCCGATCTTTTTATTAATTTCGATTAACTTTGTTAGAAGTGGATTAATTAAACAGCTGGTTATTCGGCTGACTCAATTTATTCTGACGCCAATTTTGATTTATCTAATTACTTGGCTGGGCTGGATCATTACCAATAAAGGGTGGGATAGAAATTGGGCGGCAAATCAATCAGACTCCTTTATTCCAGATGTTATGCGAAATCTATGGCATTACCACTCTGAAATTTTAAACTTCCATACTGGGCTTAATGATGAACACTCTTACTCGGCAAATCCATGGAGCTGGTTAATTTTAGGAAGGCCAACATCTTTTTATTATCAAACACCAGCAGGATGTGGCGCGACAAGCTGCGCTCAAGAAATTTTAGCAATTGGCACACCACTTCTTTGGTGGGCTGCAACTATCTCTTTGGCAGTTACGATCGGTTTCTGGTTAAAGCAACGAGATCAAATATCCTCATTTATTCTTACTGGAGTAGTTGTTACTTACCTACCTTGGTTCTTTTTTCAAAACCGAACCATGTTCTCCTTCTACGCTGTAACAATCTCGCCATTTTTAATCTTGGCACTGGTTTACATGATCTCAAAGCTTATGCAGAGTGGAGTTAAGCGAGTGTTTATCTATATTTTTGTATTTCTCATATTTATGAATTTCTTATATTTTCTGCCGATATTTACTGGCTTGGAAATTCCTTATGCGGCCTGGCTAAATCGAATGTGGCTACCGAGCTGGATCTAATCTTTACTCGTTAACTGCCCGATCATTATTTTGCTCCACAATAACCTGATCAAATACTTGATCTCGTGAATTTGGAATTGCTGCACTTTGCTCTTGTTGAGCGCTCCACTCACCAGGTGAGGTTAAATCAATAATTCGCTTAGTTGGAATAGCTTTTGGCGCAGATGCATATGTTGGTTTAGGTAATTGAGTAGGTTGCCAACCCGTTCGATCTTTTGGAATAACAATGACTCCAGTAATTTCACTTCGTTCCGCAAAAGGAACCCAATGATCGGTATTTGTTTTTAATTCCTCTTTTGCCTCTTCAAATAATGGGTTTGGCAATTTTGCATTTGCAATTTTTTCCATCGCCTTAACTCTGCGAATTTTTGCTTGTGAGGCAATAACTTGTTTTCGAACATGGACTAAGTAAATAAAAAATCCAGTCAGCGGAACAAAGGTTGTGCTCCAGGCAAGTAATCCAAATAAGGCGCTTACTAAAGATAATGAGTAGAGAGCAAACAATGATCCAAAAATTAATTTTCGTTGAAAAATTACACGAGATTTATCAATTAAAGATTCTTCCATCTTTTTAACACTTTGATTTTCAGCAACTACCTGCATCGCATTTTTATATCGATCAATAGATTTTCCAGATGCATCCTCATGGGAGCTAAGCCATTGAGGTAGGAAATACGCAGCCCACATGGCGATGATGATTAAATAGATAATTCCAGATGCCATGAAGTAGAACGATAAATGTTCAGGCTGGGGAATAGGTGGATTTAGGTGGTATGTCCGATTTATTAATTTACTTTATTGCTGGATTTTCTTTAACAAAAGTAATGTGATTGCGCCAATCACCAGCAATATGCAGATAATTATTTCGGGCACCTTCAAGTAGATACCCCGCCTTAATTGCTACCTTTTTCGAAGCTTCATTTTCTGGCCTGAGATTTATTTCAATTCGATGCAATTTGAGTGAATCAAAGCCAAAGCTAGTAAGAAGTTTTACTGCCCTGGTTGTGTATCCACGTCCAGAAAATCTTTGATCAATCCAATAACCAATATGAGCACCACGCATTGCACCAAAGATAATTCCGCCCAAGGTTATCTGCCCGATTAATCTCTCGCGGCCTTGATCGAGAAGATAAATCCCTAATGAGATGGAACGAAGCGCCTTCATCTCACGATTTAACTGCATGACCATTCCGTAATATGAAGGAAGTGGATTGTCTTGATCAACTCTAGGACGCGTAGCTTCCCATGGTGAGAGCCAATCACGGTTTACAGATCTAACTGAGTCCCACTGGGTTTTGTCACGAAAGCGAATTGGTTTTAAAACTATTTCATGATCAATAAGTTTTTTCAAAGCATATCCTCATGCAAAAGAATGACTTCGGCGCTTTCTCCTTTTGAAATTTTTTCATTTTTCTCAGAAAGATAAACTAGACAATCTGCAGCAGAGATAGTGGCGATTGCAGATTGATTTTTCAATATGCTCACCTCATTTTCATCACCTAATTTAGCTCGTAGATAATTTGCTTCATTTGCTGTTCCAATTACATCTTCAACCATCTTTAGCTTTCTACTGCTTCGATAAATGGATCTGTGGCCAAGCATCTTTAAAATTATTGGACGCAAAAATAACTCTGCAGATAGGTAATTACCAATTGGTTCACCTGGAAGTGCAATCACAGGGGTCTTATCAGGACCGATTAAGCCAAAGCTATGTTTACCACTTTCAGCTAACTTTGGCTCAACAGTTTCGATCTCACCTAAAGTTGAAATTACCGAGTTGATTAATTCAAAGGATTCATCATTTGATTCCCCGCTGATAACAATTAAATCTGCTCTAACAAGTTGATCTTCCACTATTAACTTAAGCGCCTCATGTGTTTCTGGAATTGTGTGTACCCGAAATGCGTGTGCGCCAATTTCTCGAACAAAGGTGGTTAAGAACCATGAATTACTCTCAAACTCATCATCCTCGGTAGCAAGTGCACTTCCCGGTTCAACTAAATCATCACCGGCAGAAATAATTACCACTCGAGGATGTGGCCGGCAAGGAAGACGGTCTAAGCCAAGTGAGGCCGCTAAACCAATTTGAGTTGCCCCAATTCGATCACCACTTTGTAGTAAAGGTTGATCATCAACCATCAAATTACTGGCCAATGTTGCGCCATGCGCATCAAGTAAAGGCAGATCAATTGCAGCAAGGGGCTGTGCGAGTTCAAGCAGTTTCTCTTGAAATTGCGCAACAGATATCGATTGATCCATACCTAAACTCTACTTTGCGCACTAGATAAATTAAGGTAATGGCGTGAATCAGAGCGATAAAGAGATTGCCAATGAAAAATCAAAGTTGCGTGATTTCTATCGCAAAGAACGTAAATCTAGATTTATCAGTGATTCCTGGCTTCATATATTAACTTCCACTGAATTCACAGATTCATCTGGCAAGAAAAAGAATATTGCCTCATATCTTTCTTATGATGTTGAGCCATCAACTGCGGAGATAAATAAACAGTTACTGGCTTCCGGCGCAAACCTATTTCTGCCCCGAATGTTGAAAAATCATGATCTTGAATGGGTGCCATGGCTTGGTCAAGAAGATCAATTAAAAAAAGTTGGCAAATTTTTTGAACCAATAGGTGATGCTGTTGATATTGAACTTGATGTAATTATTGTTCCCGCATTACATATTGATCGAGCTGGAAATAGATTGGGCCAAGGTGGTGGCTCATATGATCGAGCACTTGCCCGCACATCAGCCTGGAAAATTGCACTAGTTCATCCAGGTGAGATAACTAGTGAATCAATACCAACTACAGCATTTGATCAAAGGGTTAATGCTGCTGCTACGCCAACCATGCTGGTTAGATTTTAATTAAGCGTATCTAGATTTCTAGCCATTACTACTCTTTGGATTTGATTAGTACCTTCATAAATCTGGGTTAACTTAGCATCACGCATCATTCGCTCAACTGGATAATCACTTACATATCCATATCCACCTAAAACTTGAACCGCATCTGTAGTTACCTTCATTGCAACATCGGTTGCAAAACATTTGCTAGCTGCAGAGAAGAAGGTTAGATCAGTTTCGCCACGTTCACTCTTAACCGCTGCGGCATAGGTTAATTGTCTAGCTGCCTCAATCTGCATCGCCATGTCAGCCAACATAAATTGCACCGCTTGGAAATCAAAGATTGGTTTTCCAAATTGTTGACGCTCATGTGCATATTTTTTGGCGACATCAAATGCGCCTTGCGCAATGCCAAGTGCTTGTGCGGCAATTGTGATTCTGGTGTGATCTAAGGTTTTCATCGCTAGACCAAAACCAGTACCTAATTCACCAATTAAACGATCTGGCGTTAATTCAACATTATCAAAGTAGACCTCACGAGTTGGTGAACCACGAAAACCCATTTTCTTTTCATGTGCACCAAAGGAAACTCCTGGATCTGATTTCTCAACAATAAAAGCAGAGATACCTCTTGCGCCCTTTGTTGGATCAGTTGATGCCAGCACAGTGTAGAACTCGGAAACACCAGCATTAGAAATCCATTTTTTGCTGCCAGATAAAATCCAATTATCACCAGATTTAACAGCTTTAGTTTTCATCGCTGCCGCATCAGATCCAGCCTCTGATTCTGACAAGCAGTATGAAAAGCCTTTTCCTTGTGCAAGTTGTGTTAAATACTTTTTCTTTTGTTCTGCACTTGCGCCAATTAGTAATGGAACTGAACCTAATTTATTAACAGCAGGAATTAATGATGAAGCACCACACACTCGAGCTACCTCTTCAATAATAATTACCGCGGCAAGTGCATCAGCACCTTGTCCACCAAACTCCTCGGGTACATGTGCTGCAGCTAAACCTGCTTGCTGCAATGCATCTGCAGCTTCTTGTGGGTATCTAGCATTTTCATCAACATCACGAGCAAATGGTGCAATTTTTTTCTGAGCTAATGCATAAACGCTTTCGCGAAGTGCTTGATACTCATCGCCAAACAATGGCGCCATATTCTCTGATGATGAAAAGTTCATACAGCAATCTTAATCTGAATTATCTCTTCTATTTAAATTAGCCAAATATCGGTTGTATTGCGCAAGTTCATCATCTTCCCCCATGGCGGCGGCGCGATCTGACGCCCGATCTATTCGCCCGGTCTCCTTTTTATCCTCACGGATCCACTGAATAAATGTGGCAACGAGTGCCAACAAGATTGGAATCTCACCCATTGCCCAACCAATTGCCCCACCTAAATTTTGATCTCCCAATAAATCAGTTGCCCAAGGTCGCTCTAATGAAGCAAAGTAACCATTATCTAACAATGTTGTTGCCGACATTAATGCGATTGAGAAAAATGCATGAATACTCATGGCGGCAAATAAAATAACTATTTTTACAATATGCGGAATACGAACTGGCATTGGATCAATTCCAATAATCGCCTGAAAAAATAAAAATCCCGCCAGAATAAAGTGAATATTCATAAAGAAGTGTCCGCTGTGGCCCACCATTAAATTACTAAATAATGGTGTGAAGTAAAGCAAAAACAATGAACCATCAAAGATTGCTAATGCCACAATTGGATTTGCAGATAACTTACCAAATTTGGAATGTAACAAAGAGATAAATGAGCCTCTAATTCCACGTTCATCTTTATTTCGACCAGCTGGCAAGGTTCTAAGTGCTAATGTAATTGGCGCGCCCAAAACAATTCCAATAGGTGCAATCATTCCCAAAACCATATGTGCCAACATGTGGTTTGAAAATGCAAAGCGCGCATAAACACCCAAGCCACCACTAGTTGCAAAATCAATTGCGGAAATACCAAGTGCAAATGCAATAGTTCGACCTACTGGCCACTTATCTCCGCGCCGGGTTAAAACAATTACACCTTTTATATAAAGCGCTACAGCCAAAATCAATAACCCAATCATTAAACCATCTGGATCATAAGCAAGGAGAACCCGACCAACAGTTGGTGGCTCAGGCATTTCTAATCCAGTAATTAGAAGTGATGGCGTGACTTCAATATTTTTTTCCGGCGGCGCAGTGGTAGATAACCAGCTTCCAACAAAGACAGTTGTGGCCATTACCGCGATCTCACCAATTATTAAGCGAAAAATAGATGGATAATCTTTATTAATTAACCATCGACGGTGAAGTGCGCCAAATCCAATTAATATAAATGTAAGAAATACTGTAAGAATTACAATCGCACCATACTTGCTTTGCCAGGATTGAATCGAATCTAATCTGGTCCATGCTGTCGCTACGCCAGATAGCGCAACAGCAATCGCGCTCCATAGAGCGATTTCACTAAATCTAGGCAGTGCAATTTTTTGTTCATCTTTATTTAATTGCGCCAGTCCTATTAGGCCACCGACCCAGAGCGATAAGGCAATTACATGAACTACCAAAGCCCCGATTGCTAATCCATGATGACCAGATGAGCTGCCATGGCTCTGGAAAACCGGTGATGCAATTGCAACCATGGAAAGCAAGGCTCCAATATATGCCGCACTAATACGACGTAATGGAATCAATAAAACCAGACAAATAATAATTATTTGAATTAAATAACTTTTTCCAATTGCAGTTTGTGTTAAGTAAGAACGCAATACCGTTGGATTAAGTGAGTTCCTTAAAGGTTGTTCAAGCAAATAAGAAATCTGAACGATTATAAAAAGGAATAATGAAAGTAACCAGGCAAATAAAAACTTTTTGCTCCGAACTGCCAATTTAACATTTGTAATTTTGCCCTTTACTTCAATGGCTAAAACTGCCAATGCAATTAAAAGACCAATTGATGAGAGCGCCATCAACTGCATCAGACCTTTACTTAATGGCGAGAGAATTTCAATCATTAATAAGGATTACTTTGATATCTTCTTTGATTTGGTAGGTTTCTTAACTGTCTTTACCTTCGCTGGTCCTGATTTATTAAATGTCTCTTTGGCATAGCGAGATAGCAGAATCAAAACAAAGATGGCGAAGATGAGTAGTGCGATTACTAAGAAATCACTGGTTCGATTAATTGATTGTGTTGGAACCTCTTCATTGGTCGTACCTGGTGATGGCTCAGAAATAACAGCTGGCGCATTAAACAGGAATGTGAAGCTGCTAGTTAGTGGATTTTCTCCGACCGCCATGATTGTGTAATTAACGGTGTAGATACCGGTTACGGTCAGCGGTTTAATTCCTACCGTCAAAGTTGCACCTTGCATTTGTACAGATCCATCATCAACTCGATTTCCAGTTGGATCTAAAACAGATAGCTCATTTGCACCATCAGTTAAATCAGCATTTGCATTAATTGTTACTGCAGTTGGCGCAACACTTAGTACTGATCCACCAACTGGAGATGAACTAACTAATGATGTAGCCAATGCTGGGCTGGCACTCATTGCGCCAATAATTAGTGAGATCAGGAAAACCGCTACCTTTTTCATAACTCCCTCACCTTCGATTAGTCCTAATCTTGCCACTACTTTAAGATTCTGTCCTATGCCTACCTATGAATACATTTGTAATGAATGTGAGTATCAATTTGAGGCGGTGCAATCATTTTCTGAGGCTGCGTTGGATAGCTGCCCAAAGTGCAAAGGTTTGGTTCGCAAGCTTTACAACAATGTTGGCGTAGTTTTTAAAGGCAGCGGATTTTATAAAACTGACTCAAGAGCTTCATCAACTCCTGCTGCCACTCCTGCCAAAACTGAAAGTAAAAACCCAACAACCCCTAAATCTGAGAATTAATTGTGATGTGGTGGGCGATCATTTTTGATCTCATCATCTCGACGATCATCAATCTCTAGATCAATCTCATCATTTGTGATTTTTGGCATTAACTCGGTTAATGGCTTTTTTTCATCACTTGGCTTTGCAGGTTTCATTATGATTAGAACTCTACTCTAGCCAACGCATTAGTCACCAACCACTAATGAAAATGAAATGGATTGTTTTATGTTTGAAAAACTTGGTCATACCTTGGTCCGCCGCAAGAAATCTGTCTTTGCAATTTATTTAATCGGAATTCTTCTAGCCGGAGCAATTGGATCAGGAGTTTTCAGTAGATTAGAAAGTGGCGGCTACAGCGATCCAAACTCTGATTCATACAAGGCTTATGAGTACCTACAAGATGTCTTTAAGGTTGAAGATCCATCTGTTGTACTAGTTGTTGAATCAGATAAAGCTGCAAATGATCCGACTGTTTTTGCATCAGTTGCTCAATTAGAAAATCAGATTAAAACAGAAAAAAATGTTGGAAAAACACTTTCATACTGGTCAACCGGTGGTGCGCCAACATTGCTTAGCAAGGATGGCAAAGCGGGATTCTTATTTATCTATAGCGATAAATCAGATTGGGGAGTAATCCAGCAATTAGGAAAAGAAATTCAGAAAAAATATGATGGGCAGTTTGCAGATTTAAAGGTTTACGCAAGTGGTACTGGAGTATTTGCTCACTCAATTAATACTAAAATTTCCAATGATTTAAAGTTGGCTGAATCAATATCTATTCCATTGACCTTTATCTTGTTGGCCTTTGTCTTTGGTGGCTTAGTAGCAAGTGCAATGCCATTAGTAGTTGGTGTTAGCGCAATCTTGGGATCATTTTTAATTATGTACCTACTTACCTTATTTACTGGAGTTAGTGTATTCGCGCTAAATCTAATTACTGGCCTAGGTCTTGGGCTTGGCATTGATTACTCACTTCTTATTGTTAACCGATTCCGAGAAGAGCTACATGCTGGTAAATCAGTTGAGGATTCAATTGTTAACACGGTAACAACTGCAGGCAAGACTGTTTTCTATTCTGGCTTAACTGTTGTTTTAACCTTAGTGGCATTAATTATGTTTCCTCAGATGTTTCTTAAATCATTTGGGTACGCCGGTGTAACTGTTGTAATCATGGCGGTTTTAGGTGCATTAGTTGCATTGCCAGCACTACTTGCCATGTTGGGAAATCGAATTGATAAAGCGGTTGTTCGTAAGGGTGCGATTACTCCATCAGAGGATGGTCGATGGGCAGATACAGCTAGATTTGTTATGCGCAAACCAATTTCAGTTGTTGTACTTTCATTGATTATTTTGACTGTGCTTGCTGCACCTGTGAAAAATATTGTCTTCTCACAAGTAGATAGTCGAGTACTTCCTGCAAGCAATCCGGCAGCAACTGCAGCCCGTGTAATTTTAGAGAGATTTCCAGGACAAGAAGGAAATCCAATTGAAATTATTGTTCCTAAAGGTGCCTTTATGGGAACACAAATAAATCAATACACAAATGAGATTGCTCAAGTTCCAGGCATTGTTCGAATTGGTGATTCACAAGTTGCAGGTGATGATGTTCGGGTAATCGCAATTCACTCAATGGGCCCAAGAACACCTGAGGCCCAGGATTTAATTACAAAGATCAGAGAGATTCGCGCACCAGAAGGAACATTAATTGGCGGAGTTGCTGCTGATTACACCGATACCCAAAATGGAACTGCCAAGACACTTCCTTGGGCACTTCTATGGATTGCAATAGCGGTAATGATTCTGCTATTTGTATTTACCGGTTCAATCATCCTGCCAATCAAAGCTATCTTGTTAAATATTCTCTCCCTCGCTGCAACCCTTGGTGCAGTTACCTGGATATTTGTCGAAGGTCATTTGCAATGGTTGGTTGGTGATTTCACGGTAACTGGTGCATTAGATACTGGTTCGGTAATTCTGATTGCAGTTGTGACCTTTGGTTTATCAATGGATTATGAGGTTTTCCTGCTTTCTCGAATAAAAGAAGAGCATGATGCTGGCAAGAGCAATATTGAATCAGTAGCAACAGGTCTACAAAGATCTGCGCGAATTATTACTGCGGCAGCAGGATTGCTGGCAATAGTTTTCGCCTCCTTTATGTTGAGCGGTGTTACCTCAATCAAGATGCTGGGATTTGGTGTGGCATTTGCAATTCTGCTTGATGCATCTTTGGTTAGAGGATTACTAGTTCCTGCTCTCATGAGATTATTTGGTGAACGTAATTGGTGGGCACCAAAGGCGTTAAAGAAATTTACGATCTCCCACTAAAACTCGAATTAAATGTGTCCCCGGCGGGAGTTGAACCTGCGACCTACCGCTTAGGAGGCGGTTGCTCTATCCACTGAGCTACGGGGACTGAATAAAATAATTTAATTTAAATTATTGGTTTAATAATAATAAGAAGATCTAAAAAGCGATAACGACCTAAATACATGCGTGAATTTGGCTTTAAATTATCGCCCCGTTAGACTTTGCGAAAACTTGTTTGGAGTAGTGAAAATGAAGGCCCTCGTAATAGGTGCCGGTGGTGTTGGAAGAGCGATAGTTAATATCGCAGCCCGTCGTACATTTATAGAATCAATGGTCGTAGCTGACCGAACCTTGTCACGTGCTGAAGAAGCAGTGGCTCGAGTTAAAGATCCTCGTTTTTCGGCAGCGATGGTTAATGCTGCAGAGTTAGAGGACATTCGCGATTTAATTCGTAAGGTAAAACCTGATGTAGTTATCAATGCCGTTGATCCTCGTTTTGTGATGCCAATCTTTTTAGCTTGTGAAATTGAAAATACTAATTACATAGATATGGCAATGTCTTTATCTCGTAAACATCCGCATTACCCATA
>JACCDX011900037.1_pt1 | contig 12297 bp, 10 predicted proteins | sample 7449681 | NCBI WGS metagenome assembly JACCDX01 (sample SAMN15323450, study PRJNA562643) | freshwater metagenome | isolation source: river surface water | place: USA:Blue River Watershed | collected 2017-08-18
CAGCAGTGCCAACCCGACCTCAGTCAGGGGTCGATGATGGGATCGTTTCAGGCTGATTAGAAGTGGCTGAAAAAGCCGGGACCAGTCGAGTCCGTAGGAAAAATTTGACTCTGGACCTGCGTGAACTCGTCAGCATTTTGACGGCAATTTTTGCCGAGACTTTTGTCCGTGGTTGGACTTAAGGATAGGAGAGCATTTCCCCGTCATCAGGAACGCAAGAGCAAATTTCTTTTCCGCTTTTGTTGGTGTAGCACTCTTTGCGGGTGGTCTTTTCAAGGCAGACAACTTCGGGAGGATTGGCAACAGAAACTGGCGCCGGAGTCTGAGAGGAAGCGCAAGCTGCAAAACCTAGAAGGAAAATCAACGATAGCAAACCTTTCACGGTCGAACTCCTCGTTTGAAAAAAGAAAATCTCAGTCCGTGGCGGGATCTAATTTTCCCTCGAAAGCTTGAACCAAAAGATCGGCAATCGCAGGATTTCCAGCAATCACAGAGTTCTTGTAGGGAGTGAATTCATTTCCTCGGAATGTGCTGACTTTGCCACCAGCTTCTTCGACAAGCAAAATGCCAGCTGCCGAATCCCAAGGCTTGAGACCCTTTTCCCAAAATCCGTCAAAGACACCTTTGGCCACTTGAGTGAGATCGTAAGCTGCGGCTCCCGCTCTGCGAACTCCGCGGGACTGCCGAAGGACAGGTGGGAAAATTCGCAGCTGCTCTTGCAACTGAGCTTCGTTCTCACCAAAAAAACCAGTGGCCAAGAGAGAATCATGAAGTGTTTTCGCAGAACTGACTTGCAAACGACGGCCATTCAGGAAAGCTCCTTGACCGCGAACAGCCGAGAAAACTTCACCCGTGATCGGCACGTCAATCACTGCCACTTGCATGCGGCCCATGTATTCGTAGCCGATACTGACGCAGAAAACGTGAAAACGATGCACATAATTCGTGGTCCCGTCCAAGGGGTCAACAATCCATCGACCACGACTTTTGGCGGGTTGGATCTTTGTCGGATCCAATGTGGATTCTTCTCCGACAAACTCGTCCTCAGGAAAGCTTTTGCGGAGATATTCGAATATAACTCGCTCTGCTTCCTTGTCAGCTTCACTGACAAGACCTGCCTGAAACTTTTCTTCAATGTGTTCAAGCCGACCAAAGTAGTGCAGCAAGACCTCTCGGCCCAGCCGTGCGGCTTTCAAGGCTTTTGAAAGCACCGCATTCCAATCCTGATTCTTATTTTCAAAGTTCTGATCCATTGACCTGGATTGTTGGCCGAAGATAAACTGAATGCAAGGGGGATTTTTATGGCTATTGAACGATACGGATCCAAGACGGATGTGGTCGTTAAGTTGGTTCTCGTGTTTTTTATTTCGTTGCTTTCATTTTCGATTGGAACCTTTGTCGGAAAAAAGTTTAGCGATAATCAGCACAAATTGGCGGCTTTGGAGCCGGGTCATGCAAACAAAGTTGCAGACTCTCACGACAATCATGGTGAAGGTGAAGTTCGCGGTTTGGCTTCTGTTTCCCCTGATGCCACAGAAGTCAAAGTGGAAAAGGCGCTGAACGATGAAGACATTGCCAAGTTGGCAGAAGAGTTCATCACAGATGACAAGCCACAAGGCCCAGGCAAACCAGCTGACGAATCTGAAGATGATCACAGCCAAGCTCACGCTGAAAAAGCTGAGCCTGGAAAGACTGTGGCTCATGAAGCTCCTGCAGCTGCACACGCCGCTCCAGTGGTCGCTCACGCTGAAGTCACAAAAGCAGTGACTCAACAAGTGTTGAAACCTGCAGCCAGAATGGCCGAAGGCAGAGCCGCTGTTGTCGACAATCCTGCGCAAACGGCATCTCGCATTCCATCTTCTTTGCCAAAAGAAGTGGCTTCCAGCGCGATTGGCAAATTCACAGTTCAAGTCGCTTCTTATGGCACTGAGAAAGAAGCTCAAGCTTTGGCAGCTGACTTGAAATCAAAAGGCTTCAGCGCATTTTATGTCTCTGCGAAAGTCAAAGGACAGACTTGGTATCGCGTGAGTGTTGGTCTTTTCTCAACGACCAAAGAAGCTGAATCATACAAAGCGGATTTGGTTTCTCGTGCTAAAGTCAGCTCTGCAATCGTTCAAAAAATCACTTCTGCCGAATAAAATAGAAATGATTCAAATGTGATTTCAAAAAGCAGCTCTCTGGAGCTGCTTTTTTTATTTGGAAGCCACCACTTTCAAGCGGCCTTCGGTGCGAATTTGCTGGAGCAGGGTTTTCAATTGACGGTAAGAATCGCGAACAGAACCTGAGAGCAAGGGCTCCTCTTTCATTGCGAAGAATTCGTAAGCCGTTTTTCGACCAGCCAAGGCCAGAGTGGCCATTTGATTCAAATCTTTTTCACTCATGGGTTGAACTTTGGCTTTCCCTTTGGCGAAAATAATTTTCTCGCGCTCCAACTCTTTGGGGCTGGGTGGACTCAGTTGCAGCTGATTGAAAACACAAACTTTCTCTTTGCGACGGCAAGTGCCTTTTGAGCAGACAATTTTTTCCTGGAACAAAGGCATGTGCAGTCCGCGCACTTCAAGCTGGGCGATCTCGTACACGACACCTTTTCTTTGTTCAAATTGGACTGGAGTTCGAGAGCTGCCACTGAGAACTCTTTTACCGACCCGACGACCGGCCGTGTGCAGGAATCCTTCATAACGAGTGATCACGGGATTTTTGAGCTTAGAAGACGAAAGGGAGTCCTCAGGCACACAAATCAAAAGCGTTTCCTGACGATTCAATTTAAATTGCTTGTAGATTGTCAGTTGCTCCAGGCCAGTGCTGGAGACTTTTGGACAGCGAAGCTTTGGGTTGCTGGAATTCTGAGCCCAAGCTGCAGTGGAAATAAAAAGAGCCATCACAAAGATCAGTGGTTTCATAAAAATCCTCACTCGGTCGTGAGGGAAATTTAACATCAGCTCTTGTCATTGGAAATCTGTCAGGAATTGGACATTTCCTTCTTGCAAAGCTGTCCACAAGTTTGACAACTCAAAGGCCCGAGCGGGCTTACTTTAGAAATAAAGACCGATGCGAGCCAAGCCACCCCAAGTGGGTTGGCGGTCCAATTGATCGCCAAAGAGAACTCGAGCCTCAATGGAAAGCCAAAGAGTTGGAATATCAGCTTTCATTCCAAAAGATCCGCCGCCCAGCAAGCGATGAGGGCTTGTGTTCTCTGTCGACGCTCCCAGGACTTGCGTGTTGATGGTCTCTTGATAAGCCCCCAAACCAGCACCCACAAATGAATTCAAATAGTTCCAAGCCAGGGAATGCCATTGAATCCAGAGCAATTTATCTTCAAAATCCCGCTGCACTGACAGAGCCGCATTGCCTGACTGCTCTCGGAACGTGGATCGCTCCAACACGACGAAAAAATCCCCGTAGCCCAATCCCAGAGCTGCGTTGGAAAGCCAGTGATCCGCAATATTTCCTTCAGTGTTTTTTTCCGGGCGGTACTCGGAGCCCAGAGCCACCATCACCTGCGGCATCCGAATGGGCGACTCCGTCTGAGCTTGCGCAGATTGAACCGCTGAAAAAATCAAAAAGAAAAGAAAGGCAAATCTCACGGCCGCGCCTTCTCAAGGCTTTCCAAGTCACGACACTTTTGCACGATGGCCGAGGGCTCACGATCATCTGCCGGCATCAGTTTTCCAAAATAAAAACATTCGGTCGAATTCAAATTTTTGACCTGCTCGGAGAACATCAAAGCAATCTGACTCAAGGACAAATACTCGTCCTTTTTGAGAGAAGCCATTCGCTTTTGCAGTTCCGGCAAAGTCGCCACAATCCACTGCCCCATGAGAGGCCGAACTTTCTCCAAGGGAACGTGCTTTTGGGCCGAGTAAAGATTGGCAAAACTTCGGAGAGCTCTCGCCAATTGAATCCCATGCATATAGGCGCGAGCGACCAAAGTGTCTTGAGATTCATGAGCTCGCACGGCTTCCAACAACTCGCCTTTGGGATAAAAGCGACTGGGAATGATCATCAGATTGCGACGAATCTTTTCTTGAGGCAAAGAGCGGCCCACAAAGCCATTGTCTCCTGAATAAATCCAACCCCACACATCGGCCAAACCTTCATTGATTCCTCTCAATAAAACTTGATGGTAGCGAGCTTGGATGTCCGCTTCGTCATCCTGATCACTGCTGCTCACAGGCAAAGAGTTCAAAACCAGCTTCTGAAAAAGCGAATGAAAGTGCTCATGCCCGATCACTCCGGCATTGGCCATCAGAGGCAACGAATCTTTGGTGTAGGGTTGAACCACCAATGCATCCAAGGGTCCCGAGTACATCGCATTGTTCAATTCCTGATTTGGTCCCTTGAGATTCGACAGCAAAGTCACCGCCACATCTCGAGGGTAAGTCAATACACCTAGAGCGCCGGTTTCCCGATCCAACTGACGGAGCTTTTCAAAATGAGAGTAAAGAGTCACCAACTGGAGACTGAGATCATCTTTGGCGATGAGAACACCTTGAGAGTCACGAATGTAGCGAAACTCGGGTCGTCGTCCGGTCAAGCGACCTTTTCGAGCATCGGGATCCAAATGAAAGCGAGCGGCCAATCCTTGCAATGTGCTGACCTCTTCCAAAGTGAAAAGCTCAACCACTTTCAATCGATAGCCAGCGTCCGGAGTGTATTCCGGAATCTGAACGCGAACACTCTCGCCTGAGGCTTTATGAGCTTCCTGCTTTTCCCACGAACAGCCCTGCAGGCCCAGAAAGGCACTGACAGCGACAGTCACAGCAAAAAGTATCCGAATCTCGGACAGCATGAAAAGCTCCTAACGCGAAAGGCTAACTTCTACCTGCTTCTCTGCATTTTCTCAATGTCTTGGGTTTTGACAGGCAGGGGTTACAAACTTTATATTCCGGCGATGCCAAACATCTCTCTGGACCTTGATTTCATTACGAAAAATCTCAATGGTCCGCAAAAAGACGCCGTTGAAACTTTGGAAGGCCCCCTGTTGATTCTGGCTGGCGCCGGCTCGGGAAAGACCCGAGTTCTCACTCATCGCATGGCTCATATGATTGCCACTGGCAAAGCTCCCCCCGATGGAATCCTGGCGGTGACTTTCACCAACAAAGCGGCTCGCGAAATGGAATCGCGTATTTTCAAAATTCTCATGGAAGCCGGGATTCCGGTGCGGGAGCCTTTGTGGGTTTCGACTTTCCACAGTTTCTGCAACCGAGTGCTGCGCGAACACATCACGCTTCTCGATTACAAAAAGTTCTTCAGCATCTACGACGATGGCGATCAGCTTTCGCAAATCAAAAAAGTGATGCAGGCCTTGAATATCAACGACAAAGTCCACCCGGCGAAAAATTTCCGCAACCGGATCAACACAGCGAAAATGATGGGCTTGGGTCCACATGAAGTGAAAAAGTCGAACAAGCTTTTCCTCGATGACAAGACAGTCGAAGTCTATTCGCTCTACGAAGCCGAAATGAAAAAAGCCAATGCTCTGGATTTCGGCGATTTGCTGATGAAAGTCTTCGATTTGTTCCGCATGTATCCGGACATTCTCGAGCAGTATCAGGAAAAATTCCGCTTTATCATGGTCGACGAGTATCAGGACACCAATCACATTCAGTACTTGCTTGTGCAAATGCTCGCCAGCAAGCACCGCAATCTCTGCGTGGTGGGTGACGAGGACCAGTCGATTTACAGCTGGCGTGGAGCGGACATTTCCAACATTTTGGATTTCGAAAAAGACTTCAAAGAAGCCAAAGTCGTCAAACTGGAAGAGAATTACCGATCCACTGGCAATATCGTCACAGCCGCCACCAAAGTGATTCAAAACAATTCCGAAAGAAAAGACAAAACTCTTTTTACCAGCAATCCGGACGGCGACAAAATTGTCGTTCGCGAAGAGCGCACGGAATACGACGAAGCCCGCTGGGTGGTGAAGCAGATCCAAAGTCTCATCAACAGTGGTGAGAGCAATCTCAACGAGTGCGCGATTTTTTATCGCACCAATGCGCAGTCGCGAGTTCTCGAAGAGCAGCTCCGCACCAACTCCATTCCTTACAAATTGGTGGGTGGAGTGCGCTTCTATGAGCGCATGGAAATCCGCGATATTTTGGGTTACTTGAAGCTCACCATCAATCCTTCCGATGACATGGCCTTCAAGCGCGTGATCAATGTGCCCGCTCGAGGCATTGGCAAAACCACGATCGAAAAACTGGAAGAGTACTCTTTCAATGAGAAGCTGAGCTTGATGGAAGCGGCTCGCAAGGCTTGCGAGACTCGAATCTTCAATGCCGGAGTCACGTCCAAGTTCCGCAATTTCCTGCAATTGATGGCGGATCTTTCCGACCTTTCTCAGAATCACAATCTCTTGGATTTTTACCACTTGGCTCTGGAAAAAACCGGCTACGTGGAAATGCTGAAATCCGAAGAGTCGGTCGAAGCCAAAGCGCGAGTCGAGAACTTGGAAGAATTGAGCAATGCTCTGACTCAATTTATGAAAGAGCTCGAAGATGCGAGCTTGCAGAGTTTTTTGGAAGAAATGGCTCTGGTCTCGGACGTTGACTCTTTGGATGAAGATCAGAACAGCGTGACTTTGATGACTTTGCATATTTCCAAAGGTCTCGAGTATCCCTACGTGTTCATTGTGGGTCTCGAGGAAAATCTTTTTCCGAGCGCGCGCTCGGTGCAGGCCGATGACGAATCGGAAAATTCTTTGGAAGAAGAAAGACGTCTCGCGTATGTAGGCATGACTCGAGCTCGTCAGAAATTGCACCTGACTTACGCTCGTTCGCGCAAAGTGTGGGGACAAGAGCAGTTCAATCCGCCTTCTCGTTTCTTAAAAGAAATTCCAGAGAATTTGACCGAGTTCTCGACCGCTCTCGTGCAACCGAAGTTTGTTTCGAGATTGGCGACTCAGTCCGGGGCTTTCTACGGCCGCAAGCCGGAAATGGACGAGCGCAATTCTTATGATTCAGACTTTCAAGCTTTTCCGGATTATGACGGAGATGCGCCTGCGGCCAATGGTGAATTCGTCAAAGGACAGCGGGTTCGCCATCCCACTTTCGGAGTCGGCTCGATTTTCCAAACCGAAGGCTCCGGCGATCAGCAAAAAGTCAGCGTTCTCTTCGCCGATCAAACCATCAAAAAATTTGTCGCTAAATACGCTCGTCTAGAACGAGTGTAGGCTCCACTGGGCGCAAAGGCTGGGAAATTGATTTCCCAGCTTTGAGAGTTTCCCACTCGGATTGATATTCCTGGGCATCGACTGGCGTCAGACTCTGCTCCGGTGGAGGATTTCGGTATTCGGCTTCGACGCCATCCCACCCACGATACGTGCGGGACTCGGCGGTGCGAGCCACTTCAAAATCCGGCACCAGATAAGTCTTCCCGCCTCCGTCTGGAATATCCAAAGATAAAGTCGGCATCGCCAAACCTGAGAGATGTCCCCACAACTCTTTTTGAATTCGCAGAGACTCTTCGACCGAAGTTCGCAAGTGATCGGTCCCTTCGGAAGGATCGCACTGGAACATGTAGTAAGGCTTCACACGCAGATAGAGAAGTCGGCGAGACAAGGCCTGGATGATGGCCGGATGATTGTTCACTCCATTGAGGAGCACCATTTGATTCATCACCGGAATGCCATGATCGACAAACAATTCCAAAGCGGTCTTTGCTTCAGCTGTCAGTTCGCGCGGATGATTGAAGTGAGTCATCAAAAAGATCGGCTTGTGTTTGCGTAAGATCCGCACCAAGGGTTCAGTGACTCGCATGGGACAAACCACTGGTATGCGAGTTCCAATGCGGATGATCTCAACATGTTCAATGGCGCGAAGATCTCCAAGGACTCGGTCAAGCTGGGCATCCGACAGGGTCAGTGGATCCCCGCCGGAGAGAATGACTTCGCGGATTCCAATGTGCGAGCGAATGTAGTTCAGGGCCTGCTCGTACTCGTGCGCTTTGATGAAGGCTTGGTCTTGACCAGTGAAGTGCTTGCGAGTGCAGTAGCGGCAATAAACACTGCAAATATCCGTCACCAGAAAGAGAACCCGGTCCGAGTAGCGGTGAATGATGCGAGAGACAGGATTGTTTTTTCGCTCACCCAAGGGATCGAGCAAAGACTGACGGCCCGGCTGCAACTCGAGATCTGAAGGCATTAAAATTCGTCGTATCGGATCCTGGGGATGATCGTGAGCCAAGGAAGCGTAATACGGAGTCGTGCGGATATTGAAAACTTCGCTGCCCTCTTCAAAAGCTCGCTTTTCCGAGTCCTCTAGGGAGAATTGGCGGGCGAAATCCTGCTGGTTTTTGAGTGAATTTTGCAGCTGCCAAGTCCACGAAGCCCACTGCTCAGGAGAGATATTCTGCGGATGAGGAGTGGCTGGGAAGGACAATTTCATATCCCGTTTCGAATAGCTTGAAATTCATGCCTTTGACAAGAGCCAAAACATTGATCAGCTGTCGAACTTTTCACAGCCCTTCTCAAAATGAGATTCCAGAGTGGTCTCAGAGACTTAGTCACTTTGCCTGGGCCTCTTTTGGTTGGCCTCTTTTTTGAACTCTCTTCCTTGTGAAATACCAAGTAGGGCCGGACGCCTGAAAATGAGGAGGATTTTATGAATCGCTTTACCAACCTGTCTCCCAAACAAAAAAAGTGGGGACTCTTTCTTTTGCTGACGGGAACTCTCGGATTCAATCTGAGCATGAACCCCCAGCACTTTAATAATATTGCTCGCAACGATGGCCGATTGAGCACTCTCGATTTGGCACAAACGGCGGCTCAGCCTCCGGGCGAGGAGAAAAAAGAAGACAGCAAAAAAGCCTCTCGCGAAATGCTGGTCTCTGGCTCCAAAGGAGCTTTCAAAGCCACTGTCTTTGAAGTTGAAAATGTGGCTTTTGCGAAATTCGAAGCTTTGAATACGACGGAAGGCCGAGCTTGCGATCTCTGCAGCTTGAAAGCCATCCCTCTTCAAAGCAGCATTGATAAATTATCAGATCTCAACACGGAGCTGTTGGCTCTGGTGAATGGGAAAAAAGAAACAGCCAAGCCTGCAGCTGCGACGACAGAAGTTGCCTCTGCGGCCGTTAAAAAAGGCGACCTGACTGAAATCGATTTGGACAAGTGGGCAGAAAAGTGCGCGAAAGTTGCGGAAGAATCCAAACTTTCTTGCCACAAAGATCGATTGATTGAACTGTCAAAAATTCTGAAAAACACTTCGGAAACCGAAGGCCTGGTGAGAGATTACTTTGTCACTCATTTGCAGGCTGAATTGAAACGCAGCTTCTATGGCCGAACCATCAAAGAAGTGAACGCGGCTTCTTGCGAAGGTCAGATTGTTTACATGGGATCCATGAACCGAGTGGGCTGCTATTCTGACTCTTTGGAATTGGCCAGCGAATTGACTGAAGAGATCATGAGCGGTCTTCGCGCCGGCAATAGTAAATTGGTGGTTCAAGCTCTGACGAAGATGCGAGCTGGAAGCTTCTCGGCTCAATTGCGCAATTCTCAGATTTTGGCTCTCGAAGGAAAAGCTGAAAACAATATGTCGAAATTCTCTTTGGGCTTCAAAGGTCTGGATCCAGCTGCTCAACAGTGGATGCTGAATCAAGTCAGCGCAGGAATGTTCGATTCGATTCAAGAAATGCAAGGAACTGCCGAGCAGAAATCCCTTCTTGAAACAATTGTCGAAAGAAATTTCCAAATGCCAGTGAACGCTTTGATGAATGAAATGAAGAATTTCGTCTTGAGCCCCAGCTCAATTGGTCAAAACAAAAGCCGCAATATTTTGGACTTCCAAATTCCTTCTTTGGCAGATGATCGCGGTGCGGTTCCAATGAATCCAAACCAGCCTGGCTACACTCCCGGCTCACCTGGCAACATTCCATCTTCGGCGGCTCTGGCTTCACGAAGAACGGCTCCTGTCCGCGGTACGGGTCAGCGTCCTTCCGTTTGGCTCCCAGGAGCAGCGAACCCTTATATGTACCAGTCGCTGACGGCTCCGACTTACCAAGCGATGACTCCGGGTTCTTATATCCCTGATGCTCGCGGCGCTCGCGCTCGTTAATCCTGATCCTGATTTTGAAATTCAAGTTCAGTCCTCCGGCAAGCCAAGGCAGGCTTGCCTTTCTCTTTTTCCTTCACCCGCCGTGTTGAAGGTCAGTTTTCAGCCTTCAAACAAATACTTGATGCAGAGAGTGAAGGAAAAAGAGAAAGGCATCCCCGGTCCGGGCAAAAAAAATCCCGGGGACCTTTCGGCCCCCGGGCCCTGCTCAACCGCCATCCAGGAATTAACCTGTTATCTAGATGCCATCTGCGTTGTAATCATGTTGCCGGACAAGATGCCCTCAATGATGAATCAAAAGCTGATAGCGGCCTTCGAAGCAAATCCGTACGTAAATCCATTTCCGTAACCGCTCGTGCCACCTGCCCAAGCAGAACCCGGAAAGAGCATTCCCAGCTCATTCACCCACATGAATCGTTCATGCGGCTTGTAAACCAGTCCTGTATCCCATTCAAAACCAAGATCCTTCTCCACGTCAATATTAGAAGCGGCCAAAGGATTGGTTTGCAACTGGGCCCATGTCAAAGCGTTCGTCCAAACCCATTTGTCATTCAAAGTGTAAGAAGCTCGCGGAGAAAGATAAACCGCATTGCTGATCGATTCATCATCCAAAGCTTCGTCTGTTGAGTAAGGAGCACAAGGTGCCGCTGCACAATTTTGACGATCCGGACCGCGCTGACCCGCTGATCTCAACAAATCATATCGGCCCATTGGATGATTGAACAACAAGAAGGCAACATCGTAGTTGCGATGAAAATGGAATCCTTCATAGTTTGTCGTCGTTGGATTGTCACCGCTCGCGATTCCGGCTTTCAGATTGTACTGCAAGCGTCCTTCTTTTTGCGGGAAATCCATATCCACAGCGATTCCATACCCGTTCAAGCTGACCTCTTCAGTGCCTGAGGCGACGTTGCGGAACATGCCAGTGGAACCCGATTCAAAGCCTGCTTCCAAACGGAATTTGACAGCTTCAAAACCGCGAGAGAAGTACAAATTGATATGCTGAGTTTTCCATCCGCCCGTTGTGGTGTTGGCACCGTAAATAGCCGCAGGCGCATCATTCGCCACTTCACTGGCTGTTCGAGTTTGGTGGAAAATTCCAATTGAAGATTCTGTCTCTGGATTGCTGTACTCGGCGTTCCAGATCATGTCGCGCACATCGTGCCCTTGAGAGACGGAAGAATCAGCCGCAGTTCCAAAGATCGGCATCAAGTAGAAGTTCCCGATGAAAACTTTGTATCCCACCATATCGAGAGTGCTGTACCAGTGATCAAAAGCACCGTTTCCAGCACTGTGAGAAATCCCCAAACCGAAATCCAAAGGTGCACGACCGACAACCAAAGATCCGTACTCTTGAGTGAAATTCATATAAAGCTGAGAAACTCGCAAAGTCGTCGAACCCTGCTTGTCTCCGGCCAAAGCACTGTCATCAGCCGATGAGCTCGTGCCGCCGAAAGCTTTGTTAGGACCGCGACCGAATGTCTGGCCCAATTGAGAATCCGGATACTGTTCGCTTGGAAGCACATCGAATTTTGCCATCACATTGAAGCCATCGACCGCCACGATCTTTGGGCTCAAGGTCAGATGATTCAGAAAATAAGCTTTGCGCAGTTTGGGATCATCCATGGAAGTGCGATCGATTTCTGTGTACTCGAAACGATAAGTCCCGCTCCAGTCGACAGAAATCGCCTGAGCCGGTTTCGCTGCCAAGCCCAGCGCCAAAACAGCAGCCGATTGACAGAAAATATTTTTAAACTGTGGTTTTTTCATTCTCAATTCCTAACTTTGGGTTATTTTTTGTCAACAATCCCCAAGATCTCTGATTCACGTAAAATAAGAACTTCTTTTCCGAGCAAATTGATTTTGGATCCTGAAAATTCAGAGAACAAAACACTGTCACCTGATTTCACGTCCATGGGACGAACTCGACCTTTTGGGTCGCGATGTCCGCGTCCTGCCACCAGCACTGTGCCTTGGAAATTACCTGACAGGTCGGAAGCCGAATCTGGAATGTAAAGTCCGCCAGCTGTCATTCTCTCAGCCGAAGCAATTTCAACGATCAAACGATCATCCAAAGGAGTGAGAAACTGATCCCATTTCACTTTGGCCGCTGCCGCTGCTGGTTTTTTCTCAACTGTGACTTTTGTTTTTTTGGGAGAAGCTGCTTTCTTAGCAACTTTCGCATTCGATTTTTTTGCCGCTGGTTTCTTGGCAGCTTTTTTGACGGCTTTCTTCGCAGTCTTCTTGACTG
>JACCDX011190265.1_pt1 | contig 12295 bp, 15 predicted proteins | sample 7449681 | NCBI WGS metagenome assembly JACCDX01 (sample SAMN15323450, study PRJNA562643) | freshwater metagenome | isolation source: river surface water | place: USA:Blue River Watershed | collected 2017-08-18
CGCGCTCGCGCGCTACCTGATCACGGCGATGCCGGATACGCCAGAGTTCAACGCCCAGTATGGCAAGATGCTCGCGTGGAGTTGGCCGGTGATCGTCGTGCCCAGCATGGCGATGATGATGTTTGCGCTCTGGCGGCTGGTGAAGGGTCTCGAAAAGATGACGGGGCTCGGGTTGGACGAGATCCTGCACGCGCCGCCGGAAAAGAAAACCGCCGCTCCGAAGACGGCAGCGGCGGGAGAGAAGACGGACGGCGCCTGAGCGATTGCGGGGCCGGCGAGGTGTCAGCCGCGCTGCGCCATCGGGACGTAGTCGCGCTTGACCGGGCCGACGTAGATCTGGCGCGGGCGGTAGATGCGGCCCTTGGGGTTGGAGGCGACTTCCTTCCAGTTGGCGATCCAGCCGGGCGCGCGGCCGATGGCGAACATCACGGTGAACATGTTCGTCGGGATGCCGAGCGCGCGGAAGATGATGCCGGAGTAGAAGTCGACGTTCGGGTAGAGCTTGCGGGAGACGAAGTAGTCGTCCTTGAGCGCGGCCTGTTCGAGGTTCTTGGCGATGGCGAGGAGCGGGTCGGACTTGCCGAGCTTCTTGAGCACGCTGTCGCACGCCGCGCCGATGACTTTGGCGCGCGGGTCGAAGTTGCGGTAGACGGCGTGGCCGAAGCCCATGAGGCGATTGCTCTTCGAGCCGCCTTTGGCGGCCTGGATGAAGCGCGTGCCGTCGTCACCCTCGTCGTGGATCGACTGGAGCATCTGCATGACGGCGACGTTGGCGCCGCCGTGGAGCGGGCCGGAGAGGGCGTTGATGCCGGCGGAGAGCGCGGTGAAGAGATTCGCGCCGCTGGAGCCGACCATGCGCACGGTGGACGTGGAGCAGTTCTGCTCGTGGTCGGCGTGCATGAGGAGGATGAGGTTGAGCGCCTGCGTGACCTCGGGAATCGAGACGTATTCCTGATACGGCTCGGAGAACATCAGGTGGAGCAGGTTGTCGCAGAACGGCAGGTCCTTCGGGTGCATGAAGGGCAGGCCGTGCGTGTGGCGATAGATCATCGCACCGATGGTGCGGATCTTCGAGATGGCCATGGCGGCGGCCAAATCGAACTGCTGGAGGTCCTTCTCGAAATTGTTCGTCGCGAGCTGCGGGTAGTGGGCCGCGAGGGAGTTCACGATCGACGAAAGCATCGCCATCGGCGGAGCGTCCTTGGGGAAGCCGCGGAAGATCTCCTGCATCTGCGTCTCGATGTGCGCGTTCTGGCGCATGAGCTGGCCGAAGGCCTTGCGCTGCGCGAGCGTGGGGAGTTCGCCGTAGATGATGAGGTAGGCGGTCTCGACGAATTCGCTGTGGGCGGCGAGCTGGTCGATGGGGTAGCCGCGGTGGCGGAGGATGCCGTTGTCGCCGTCGAGATAGGTGACCTGGCTCTCGCAGGAGCCGGTGTTGCCGTAGCCCTGATCGTAGAAGATGTAGCCGGTGTCCTTGCGGAGGTTGCGGGCGTCGATGGCTTTCTCGCCCTCGGTCCCGGTCATGACCGGGAAAGCCAACTCCTTATCGTCGATTTTGATCACGGCGTTCATGGTGTGTGAGGTAACTGCTGCGCAGAGTGGCGAAGAAGGAGGGTCATGCAAAGCAAAGCCTCGGTATGTCGCAGCGCCGCACGAATGAATAAGGCTCGCGCGTTCTTGCGTTAGAAAAAGTGAAGCGCCGCTCGCGGCGGCGCTTCGGCATCAGCGGAGCAGGGAGATCAGAGCCGCGGCGGCGCCATCGGCGGCACCGCGAACTGGTCGGCCGGGAGGGGCTCGTTCACCTTCACGGAGTCGAAGGTGATGGTCGCCAGCTGGCCGTTGGGCGAGCGATTGATGAGCTTGCGCGGGAAGCGCAGGCCATTGACGACGATCTCGCCTTCCTCGCGGATTTCGCCGCCCTGCTCCGTCTCGGTCTTAACGAGGCGTCCCGTCGTTTTCTCAAAGTAGCGCGTGAAGACGATGTTGTCGGCGTGGATGAAGGTCAGCTTCACGCACTCGCGGCCATCCAGGCTGGCGTCGCCGCCGAACTCGATGCGCCCGCCGCGAGAGTCGATGCCGCGGTAGAAATTGAGGTTCTCCCAGGTGTTGGCCCGGAGACGCTTGACCTGCTGGATGTCGAGGAGCGACAGCTGCCACTTCTTCTGGTCGGTGGCGTCGGCGCGTTTGATCCAAGCGTCGTAATCGTCGAGCGCGGTGGTTTCGATCACTTGGTCGGAGCGCAGGATCATCCGCTGGCGGTAGGGCTTCTGGAAAACGATGTCGATGTGCAGCACCAGCGGTTTACCCGAAGCGACCGCGCCGGGCGCGGGCGGCTCGGTGGTTTCCAAGGTGCCCGAGAAGTGGATCGAGGTAACCTGATTGAGGGCGGCCTCGGGGCCGATGGCGCTCCGAGCCTTGGCGATCCACTGATCGACGCGGGCATCGGCGAGGAGTTGCGGGACGGCCAATGCAAGGGCCGCGAACGCGGCAAAAAGGCGAGCTTTCATGGGGCTAATCGGACACGGACGGTGCGCAACGGTGCCATCGTCCGCAAGGGGATTTCCCTCCCGCAGACGAGGGAGAAGCAGCCACCGGGGCAGGCTGGGGCGGCCGGGCGGGCGCGAACACCTTCCCCTGCCCCACCCCTCACTCCCACTCGATGGTCGCCGGCGGCTTCGAGCTGATGTCGAGGACGACGCGGCTGACGCCCCGAACCTCGTTGGTGATGCGGCTCGAGATCTTCTGGATGAGCTCGTGCGGGAGCTTGGCCCAGTCGGCGGTCATGGCATCGGTGCTCTCGACGATGCGGAGCGCGATGACGTAGTCGTAGGTGCGCTCGTCGCCAAAGACGCCGACCGTTTTCACCGGCAGGAACACGGCGAAGGACTGCCAGACCTTCCAGTAATAGCCGGACTTCATCATCTCTTCATGGAGGACGGCGTCGGCGTTGCGGAGGATCTCGAGTTTCTCGGCGGTGATGTCGCCCATCACGCGCACGCCGAGGCCCGGGCCGGGGAACGGCTGGCGCCAGACGACTTCGCGCGGGAGGCCGAGCGCGCTACCAACTTTGCGGACCTCGTCCTTGAAGAGTTCACGCAGCGGCTCGATGAGCTTGAGCTTCATGCGCTCAGGCAGGCCGCCGACGTTGTGGTGCGTCTTGATGAGCGAGGCGGGATTGCCCTGGATCGAGACGGATTCGATGACGTCGGGATAGAGCGTGCCTTGGCCGAGGAATTCGGCGGTGCGGCCGATGTCCTTGAGGGTTTTCTCGAAGACCTCGACGAAGGTGCGGCCGATGATCTTGCGCTTCGTCTCCGGGTCCGTGACGCCCTTGAGGCGCTTTAGGAAAAGCGCGGAGGCGTCGACGACGCGCAGGTCGATGTTGAAGTGTTTGCCGTAGAGTTCGCGGACGTAGTCGCGCTCACCTTTGCGGAGCAGGCCGTTGTCGACGAAGACGCACGTGAGCTGCTTGCCGATGGCCTTGTGGAGCAGCGCCGCCGCGACGGAGGAATCAACGCCGCCCGAGAGACCGAGGAGGACACGGCCCTTGCCGACCTTGGCGCGGATGTCGGCGACGGCGTGGGCGACGAATTCCTTCGTCGTCCAATCCTGCTTCGCGCCGCAGACGCCGAGGAGGAAGTTGCGGATCATGTCCACGCCGCGCTCGGTGTGGAAAACTTCCGGGTGGAACTGGATGCCGTAGAACTTGCGCTTGGCGTCCTCGATGGCCGAGAACGGCGAGTTCTCCGACGTGCCGATGGCGACGAAGCCCGGCGGGAGCTTCGCGAGTTTGTCGCCGTGGGAATTCCAGATGCGGAGTTTCTTCGGCAGGCCTTTGAAGAGCTTGCCCGGCTTCTTGACGGTGAGATGGCCGTGACCGTATTCGCGGGCCTTGGAGTGCTCGACCTTGCCGCCGAGGAAGTGGCCCATCAGTTGCACGCCGTAGCAGATGCCGAGCATCGGCACGCCGAGGCGGAAGATCTCGGGATCAGGATGCGGCGCGCTCTTGGCGTAGACGCTCTGCGGGCCACCGGAGAGGATGATGCCGACGACGCCGTCTTCGCGGAGTTTGGCCGCGGGCGTCGAGTAGTGGTAGATCTTGGAGTAGACCTCGCACTCGCGGATGCGGCGGGCGATGACCTGCGTGAGCTGGGAACCGAAATCGAGAACGGCAATTGTCTGCGCCATGCGCGAGTCAGGGAAATTCCCGTCACCGAATCAAGCGGCGAGATGTGTGATGACCCGTGTGGGGGTCAAAACTTTAGGCGGGTGTTAACGTGGCCGCACTTCGGGCACGGCGCGGTCTCGGTGCCCTTCACCTGAGTGTAGACGTGGTCGCAGCGGATGCAGTGGAACGTGATCTTGCGGCGGCCCGCGTCGTAGAGCACGCGGTCGCGGCGATCATAGAGGAACCACAGCACGCCGAAGAGCCCGAGCACGCCGAGTCCGTAGACCACGACGAGCGGCATGAAAGAAGGCGGGGCAAGTTCGGCCAACACGGCGCGAGGCTCGCTCGGACGCGGGCGAACGCCAAGGGCAAAGAAAAACGCGCCGGCGGTGAAGCGCGGCGCGTTTAGAGTGATTGCTGTCGGGGAGCTCAGGCCTGCGGGGCTTCAGTCGCAGGAGCGGCTTCGGCGGCCGGAGCGGCCTTGGCCTTCTTGGACTTCTTGGCGCCCTTGGACTTCTTGTAGCCCTGGTCGTCCGCGGCGACGAACTCGATCAGCGCCATCTCGGCGGAGTCGGAGTTGCGGGCGCCGATCTTGTAGATACGCGTGTAGCCGCCCGAGCGCTTCTCGAACTGCGCGACCTTCTCGTTGAAGAGGAGGGTCACAGCGGACTCGTCGCGCACGTCCTTGAGGGCGAGGCGGCGGAGGTGGATGGCGGAAGCGGAGAGCTTGCCGTTCTCCTTCGGGAGGGCGGCGGCCTTCTTGGCCTTCGTGATCACCTTCTCGATGAAGGGGCGCAGGGCCTTGGCCTTCGTGAGGGTGGTCTCGATACGACCGTGCTTGATGAGCGAGGCGCCCATGTTGGAGAGCATCGCGGCGCGGTGCTCACGGGTGACGCCGAGGGAGGCGTGGTGTTTATTGTGACGCATTGTCGGTTTGGGTTATCGGCTCCCGATCGGCAATCCGGTCGCAGCGTTGGGCGGCAGCGGACGGCGCGAGAGCCGGGATTAAGTGGTGGGGCTTTCGACACAAAGACTCGCGGCGCGGGGCCGCGAGTCTTCGGCGGAAAGCGGAGCGGTTTAGAGGTCCTTCTTGGTCTCGAGGAGGCGCTCGTCGAACTTCATGCCCAGCGACAGGCCGAGGGCTTCGAGCTTCTCCTTGATCTCGTTGAGCGACTTCTTGCCGAAGTTGCGATACTTGAGCATCTCCTGCTCGGTCTTCATGGCGAGTTCGCCGACCGTGGTGATGTTCGCGTTGTTCAAGCAGTTCGCCGCACGGACCGAGAGTTCGATCTCGTTGACGGACATGTTGAGGAGCTTGCGGAGCTTGTTCTGCTCCTCGGAGACTTCCGCGGCTTGCGACTCGAACTCGTAGGCTTCCTGCGAGACGCGATCGAACACGTCGAGGTGGTGCTTGAGGATCGAGGCGGACTGTTTGAGGGCGTCGTCCGGCGTGATGCGGCCGTCCGTCCAGATCTCGAGCACGAGCTTGTCGTAATCGGTGATCTGGCCGACGCGGGTGTTTTCCACCGCGTAGCGGACGAGGCGAACGGGCGAGAAGAGCGAGTCGATCGGGATGACGCCGATGGCTTGGTCTTCCTTCTTGTTCTCTTCGCCGGGGCAGTAGCCGCGGCCGGTCTTGATCTCGAGCTCGGCTTCGAAGGTGCGCTTCGTGTCGAGGGTGCAGATGACCTGCTCCGGGTTGATGATCTTGACGCCGGCGTCGAGCTGGATGTCGGCGGCGGTGACGGGGCCCTCTTTGTTGACCTTGAGGAGGAGCTTCATCGGCTCGCGCTTTTCGGAGACGATGAGGATCTTCTTGAGGTTGAGGACGATGTCGGTGACGTCTTCGACGACGCCGTCGACGGACTGGAACTCGTGGTTCACGCCGTCGATCTTGATCGAGCTGATGGCGCTGCCCTCGATGGACGAGAGGAGCACGCGGCGGAGGGAGTTACCCACGGTGTGGCCATAACCGGCTTCGAAGGGCTCGGCGATGAACTTGGCGTAGGTGTTGGTGGCGCCCTCCTCGACCTTGGTGAGCTTGGAGGGGAGTTCGAATTTTCCGAGACGCTTGGGCATGTGAGTTATCTCTGAATGGAGAAGTTAAGTGGAGCGACCGGCAGAACAGGGATCAGAAGCGCGAGTAGAACTCGACGATGAGCTGCTCGTTGATGGAGGGATCCATCTCATCGCGCGTCGGCAGGCGGTTGACAACCGCGGAAAGGGCCTCGTCGTTGCGCGTCAGCCAGCCGGGGACCACGCGGGCGCGGGATTCCTCGACGGACTTCGTGACGATCTGGCGGGAGTTGTTCGAGGCCTTGATCTCGATGGTGTCGCCGGCGTTGAGCGTGTAGCTGGCGATGTCGACCTTGCGGCCGTTGACCTTGACGTGGCCGTGGTTGACGAGCTGGCGGGCCTGGGCGCGGCTCTTGGCGAAGCCGAGGAGGTAGACTACGCTGTCGAGGCGGGTCTCGAGGAGCTGGAGGAAGCGCTCGCCGGTGACGCCGCGCTCCTTCTTGGCGGCCGCGAAGACGCGGCGGAACTGGCGCTCGAGCAGGCCGTAGATGAAGCGGAGCTTCTGCTTCTCGGCGAGGCCGATGGCGTATTCGGAGAGCTTGCGGCGCAGCTTCGGGCCGTGCTGGCCGGGCGGGAAGTTGCGGCGTTCGAGAACCTTGGCGGAGCCGAGGACGTAGGTGCCGAAGCGGCGGCTGACGCGGGTGGTGGGTCCGGTATAACGGGCCATGGTGGGAGTGCGTTAAAGGTTGAGGTTAGACGCGACGGCGCTTGCGCGGGCGGCAGCCGTTGTGCGGCACCGGGGTGACGTCGATGATGGAGGAGATTTCCAGGCCGATGGCTTGGAGACCGCGGATGGCGGAGTCGCGGCCGAGGCCGGGACCCGAGACGCGGATCTGAACTTCCTTGAGGCCGTGGGCCATGGCGTTGCGGGCGGCGTCTTGGGCGACGACTTGCGCGGCGTAGGCGGTGGACTTGCGGGAGCCGCGGAAGTTGCACTTACCGGCGGACGACCAGGAGATCACGTTGCCCTTGGCGTCGGTGATCGAGACGATCGTGTTGTTGAAGGTGGCCGTGACGTTGGCGATGCCGGACGTGACGTTCTTGGAGCCCTTGGCCTTGCGGACCTTGATGGCGCCGAGCTCTTCCTTGAGGAGGTCTTCGGCGGACGGGGCCTTCGGCACGCCGCCGACGAGCTCGACGGGCTTGGCAGGTTCAGCCGGGGCGGCGACGGCGGCCTCGGCGGCAGGGGCGTCGGCCTTGGGGGCCTTGGGCTTCTTCTCAGCGGCCGGAGCGGCAGCAGCGGCGTCCTTCTTGGGCGCCTTTTCCTTCTTCGGAGCGGATTTCTCTTCGGACATGGAGATGTGTTTTTAGGATTAAGCTTCCTTGGCCTTGGTGACGCCGACGGTCTTGCGCGGGCCCTTGCGGGTGCGGGCGTTCGTCGAGGTGCGCTGACCGCGGACCGGGAGGCCGCGGCGGTGGCGGATGCCACGGTAGCAGTTGATCGCCTGGAGGCGCTTGAGATTGCCCGCGATTTCGCGGCGGAGATCGCCCTCCACCACCCACTTGTTGTCGGTGATGATGTGGAGGATCTTGTTGAGCTGCTCTTCGGTAAGATCCGAAGCGCGCATGTTGGCGTCGAGACCGGCGGTCTCGATGATCAGGTCGGCACGGGCAGGGCCAATGCCGTAGATGTATCGGAGGGAGAATCCGATCTTCTTTTTGGCGGGGAGTTCAACGCCGAGGAGACGAGGCATGTTGTTTGGTTAGTTGAAAGTTGAGGGTTGAGAGTGGAGAGGGAAAAATTTCAGGAGGCGCGCGGGATCGTGAGGATCTCGGGGCCGGAATCAGTCGTGAGCACGGTGTGTTCGAAGTGCGCGGAGGGCTGGCCGTCGGCGGTGACGACCGTCCAGTGATCGCTCAGCGTGCGGACCGCGTAGCGGCCCAGGTTGACCATGGGTTCGATCGCGAGCGTCATGCCGGGCTTGATCTTCTCGCCGGAATTTTTCCGGCCGAAGTTCGGGATCTGCGGCTCTTCGTGCATCTGCTGCCCCACCCCATGGCCGACCATTTCGCGGACGACGCTGAAGCCGGCGGCCTCGACGTAGGTCTGCACGGCGTGCGAGATGTCGCCGATGCGGTTGCCGACCTGGGCCTGCTTGATGCCGAGGTAGAGGGCTTCCTCGGTGATCTTGAGGAGTTCGGCGACGCGCGGAGCGATCGGGCCGACGGGGACGGTGGTGGCATTGTCGCCGATGTAGCCGTTGTATTCAACGACCACATCGAGTGAGACGATGTCGCCTTGGCGCAGGATGCGCTTGAGCGAACCGATGCCGTGGACGACCTCCTCGTTGACCGAGATGCAGGTGTAGGCGGGATAGCGGCTCGCGTGCAACTGATAGCCGTAACAGGCGCTGCGGGCGCCGAACGACGCGATGATTTCGCGACCGATCTGGTCCAAGTCGTAAGTGGTGATACCGGGGCGGACCTGCTCCTTCATCTTCGCCAGGACGGTGGCGGCGATGGTGCAGGCTTCGCGCATGCGGCGGATGCCGTCCGCGTTCTTGATCGGGATGGCCATCAGGCAGCGAGGCGAGCGGCTCCGGTGAGAAGCCCTTGCGTGCGGTAGTGCGTGACGACCTCGGCGGGAGCCGAAGCGGAGTCGAGGACGGCGGTGAGCGTTTCACCGCGGGACTCGATCCATTCGTCGAACACTTTTGCTTGGAGCAGCGTAGCCGGGAAACCTTCGAGAAGGAATCCCGCATCGGGTTTGCGCGCCCAGAACCACTTGCGGAGGACCGCGAGGGTGAGGTCGTCGCTCAGGCTGGCGCCGGAGCGGGCGAGCGCCGCAGCGGCTTTTTGGCCGAGCGGCGTGCGTCGCGAAATCTCCTGTTGCACGAGAGAAGCAGGAGAGACGTGCTCAATTGAGAAAGAACGGGCTTGGCTCAGGAGGTCCGCTTGAAGCGGACCGATGGGACCAAGGAGAACGAGCTTCGCCTTCGCCGAAGCGAGGGCGGAAAAGGCGCTGGAGTGTTCAGCCCTTTTCACCGAAGTAAAGAGCTTATTGGGAGAAATGCCGGACCGCCCAGGCGCCGAGGCCGACCGCCAGCATAACGACCATGAAACCAACGAGTTTCATGACGGTGGCATCGGAAGCCGCTTCGCCCAGCGCGACTTGCGCGGAGGTGCTGCGGCCGCGGATGCGACCCTTCTTGAGGAAGCCGTCGTAGTGGCGTTGGAGGAGAAACGTCTCGATCTGGCGCATCGTGTCGAGGATGACGCCGACCGTGATGAGCATGCCGGTGCCGCCGAAGAAATAGGCGACGCGCGGCGGGACCTGGAGCTGGTAGAGCAGCACGTCCGGGATGACCGCGATGACCGTCAGGAAGATGGCGCCGGCCAGCGTGAGGCGGGTCATGACGAAATCGAGGAAGCTCGCCGTCGGCTCGCCCGGGCGGACGCCGGGGATGTAACCGCCGTATTTCTTCAGGTCATCGGCCACCTGGATCGGCTTGAACATGACCGACACCCAGAAATAGCTGAAGAACAGGATCAGCGTCGCCATGCCCGCGTAGTAGGTCCAGTGACCGCGGAGGAGATTGTTGGCGAATTCGACGAGGAACTTGATGTCGAACGCGGCGCCGACCTGGGAGAAAATCTGCTGCGGGAAGAGCAGAATGGCGCTGGCGAAGATGACCGGCATGACGCCCGAGTAGTTGACCTTGAGCGGCAGGAACGAGCTCTGCCCGCCGTAGACCTTCTGGCCGACGACGCGCTTCGCGTATTGGACCGGGATCTTACGCTGACCCTGCGTGACCGCGATGATGCCCATCGTGACGATGAGGAAGAGCGCGATCATGAGCACCGCTTGCGGGAGCCCGAGGCTGGCGGTGCCAACCGGAGCGAAGAAGAGCTGGTAGGTCGACATCGCGGCGCCCGGGATGTCGGCCAAGATGCCGATCGTGATGAGCAGGGAGACGCCGTTGCCGATGCCACGCTGGGTGATCTGCTCGCCGAGCCACATCATGAGCATGGTGCCCGCGGTGAGGAAGATCGTCGACTGGACGAGGAACCAGGTCTTACCCACCAGCACGATGTTGCCGTATTGGTTCAGGTCGTAACCCGGGAAGAGGCGCGCGGGATTCTCGAGCGCGAGGATGAGGAGGACGCCTTGGATCACGCAGATGATGACCGTGAGATAACGGGTATACTGCGTGAGCTTCTGGCGGCCGACGTCACCCTCCTGCTGGAGGCGGCTGAGGGCCGGCACGACGGCGGTCATCAGCTGGAAGATGATGGATGCGCTGATGTAGGGCATGATGCCCAGCGCGCAGACGGCGCCCTTGAGGAGCGCGCCGCCGGTGAACATGTTGTAGAGGCCCACGAGGGCGCCACCGCCACCGGCGGTCTGATCGGCGAAGAACTGGAGCAGCGGCTTCGGATCGATGCCGGGGAGCGGGATGTGCGCACCGACGCGGGCGATGAAGAGCAGCGACAGCGTGTAGAGGATTCGCGAGCGGAGCTCGGGAATCTTCATCGAGTTGGCGAAAGCGGAAAACATGTCTGAGGCGGAAAAAGGTGGGGCTGCGGCTTAGACGAAGAAAGCGGACCGGGAAGCTCGGGGAGTCATTCCGCGGTCCGCATTCTCGAAGGGCGACAGAGGCTCAGGCGACGATGGCCTGGCCGCCGGCTTTCTCGATCTTCTCCTTGGCGGAGCCGGTGAACTTGTTGGCGGTGACCTTGAGCGCGCGGGTGATTTCACCGTCGCCGAGGACCTTCAACAGCGCACCGTCGGCGCGGATGAGACCGGCCTTCACGAGGGCGTCGACGTTCACCTCGGTGACCGAGGCGTCGAGCTTCGCGAGGTCGCCGACGTTGACGACGGCGTAGCTGGTGCGGAAGTTGTAGTTGTTGAAGCCGCGGTGCGGGAGCTTGCGGTAAAGGGGCATCTGGCCGCCTTCGAAGCCGGGGCGGATCGAGCCACCCGAGCGGGCGGACTGACCTTTGCCGCCCTTGCCGGAGGTCTTGCCGTGGCCGCCGCCTTCGCCGCAACCGACGCGCTTCTTACGGTGCACAGCACCTTTGACGTTCTTGAGAGTGTGGAGACGCATTTTCTTGGATTCCTAGTTTGGGACGCCGCCCCTCGCCTACTCCGGCGAAGGGCGACTCGGATTATTTTTCGATCAGGCGCGAGCGGCCTTGAAGTCTTCGGCCATGCGGAGCTGGCGGAGGCCGTTGAAGGTCGCGTGCACGACGGCGATGTGGTTCTTGGAACCCATCGACTTCGTGAGGACGTTCTTCACGCCCGCGGCTTCGAGGACGGCGCGGACGCCGCCACCGGCGATGAGGCCGGTGCCGGGGGTCGCCGGACGGAGGAACACCTTGCCGCCGTCGTATTGGCCGAGGACTTCGTGGGGAATGGTATCGCCACGGAGCTTGACCGGGTAGAGGCGCTTCTTGGCGGCTTCCGTCGACTTCTTGATGGCGTCGGGAACTTCGTTCGCCTTGCCGTAGCCGATGCCGACATTGCCCTTGCCGTCGCCGACCACGGCGAGAGCGGAGAAGCTGAAGCGACGACCACCCTTCACCACCTTGGCGCAGCGGTTGATGTAGACGACCTTCTCGATCATGCCGGACTCGGCGCCGTCGGCGGGCGAGTTGGCGGAATAGGACCTGTTGTTGTTAGCCATGGGCGGTGTTTAGAATTGGAGACCGCCTTCACGGGCGGCGTCGGCGAAGGTTTTGACGCGGCCGTGGAAGGCGCGGCCGTTGCGGTCAAACACGACGGCGGTGATGCCGGCGGTCTTGGCCTTGGCGGCGAAGGCGGCGCCAACGAGCTTGGCGCCGGAGACGTTGCCCTTGGCGTTCTGCTTCTTCACGTCGGCGTCGAGCGTGGAGAGGAACACGAGGGTCTTGCCGGCGGCGTCGTCGATCGCTTGCGCGTAGATGTGCTTGCCGGAGAACTTGACGGAGAGGCGCGGACGGGCGGCAGTGCCGGTGACCTTCTTGCGGATGCGCCACTTGCGCTTCTGAAGGAGCGCGGCTTTGCGAATGGTATTGGACATGGTTATGCGGCCTTTCGGGTTGTGGCGTTAGGCGACGGTCTTGCCTTCC
>JACCDX010568737.1_pt1 | contig 12294 bp, 8 predicted proteins | sample 7449681 | NCBI WGS metagenome assembly JACCDX01 (sample SAMN15323450, study PRJNA562643) | freshwater metagenome | isolation source: river surface water | place: USA:Blue River Watershed | collected 2017-08-18
GGCTGGCGATCCAGGGCTTGATCCGGCGCTGGCGTTCCAGCTGGCACTCGCCCTCGGCAATGACCACCTTCAGGCCGTTGAAGTCGGAGGTGAAGGCGTCCTTGAGCGTGGCGCGCATGGTGTCCACCTCGTAGGTGTGGACCTTGCGCATCCACTTCACGCCCAGGCCCTCCAGCGTCGATTCGATGGTGCGGTCGGTGTGCACCAGGCTGTTGCCCTTGTCGGTGGCCAGGGCCTTGGCGGCGTCGGTGGGGGTGGAGATCAGTTCCTGCGTGCCGGTGGCCGAGGTATAGCCGTTCTTGAAGATCAGGAGCACCGCGTCGTCGCCGTTGAACAGGGCCGACTGCACGCCCGTGAGCAGGCCGTTGTGCCAGAAGCCGCCGTCACCCATGATGGCCAGGGTGCGCCGCTGCATCATGGGCGACACGCCCGCGCGGCTGGCCAGGCTCATGCCGTAGCCCAGGATGGAGTGGCCGGTGGAAAAGGGCTCGAAGGTGCCCAGCGCATGGCAGCCGATGTCGGCGGCCACATGCACCGGACCGATGTCCTGCTGCGCGAGCTTCAGCGCCGAGAACACGGGGCGCTCGGGGCAGCCGATGCAGAAACCGGGGGGACGCGGGGGCAGGGGCTTGGTCAGTTGCGCGCTCACCGCGGCGCGCCGTTCGCGATTGGCGGCCAGCCACTGGCCGGCGGAATCGGCAGCGGCTTCGCCCAGGTAATTGCGGGCGAAGGGCACGAGTCCGCCCGCGATCACTTCCACGCTGTATTCGCCGCCCTGGGGCAGCAGGTCCTTGCCATGCAGGCGCGTCTGGATGTCGCGCCGGCGCAGCATCGTCGCGATTTCCTGCTCGATGTATTCGGGCTGGCCCTCTTCGACCACCAGCACCGCGCGCTTGCCCGCGCAGAAGTCGGCGACCTGCTCGGGCACCAAGGGGTAGGTGACGTTCAGTACCAGCAGCGGGATGTCGCTCTCGCCATAGGCGTTGGCCAGGCCCAGCTGCTGCAAGGCGCGTATCAGCGCGTTGTACAGGCCGCCCTGCACCACGATGCCCAGGTCCGCGTGCTGGCCGGGCATCAGCTCGTTCAGCTGGTTCTCGAGGATGTACTGGCGTGCCGCCGGGATGCGTTTCTCGTGCTTGAGTTTTTCCTGCGCGAAGGTGACTGGCGGGTGCGCCAGGCGCATGTAGTCGAACTTGGCGGGGTCTGCCATCCACTCGCGGGTGGAGATCTTGGGCGGCTGGTTGTCCTTGGCCTCGAAGCTGCCCCGCACATGGCAGGCGCGGATGCGAAGCTCCAGGATGGCGGGCATGTTCGAGGCCTCGGACAGGCGAAAGCCGTGTTCCACCATGTCCACCATCCTGGGCAGGTCGGGGCGCGGATCCAGCAGGCACATCGTGGACTTGAGCGCGTAGGCGTGCGTGCGCTCCTGGATCACGGAGGCGCCCTCGCCGTAGTCTTCCCCCACCACGATCAGCGCGCCGCCGGTCACGCCCGGTGAGGCGAGGTTGGACAGGGCGTCGGAGGCCACGTTGGTGCCGACGATGGATTTCCAGGTGACGGCGCCGCGCAGCGGGTAGTGGATGGAGGCGCCCAGCATGGCGGCGGCGGAGGCCTCGTTGGCGCAGGCCTCCACGTGCACGCCCAGTTCGCTCATATAGGGCTTGGCCTGGACCATCACGTCCAGCAGGTGCGACACCGGCGCGCCCTGGTAGCCGCCGACATAGGCCACGCCCGACTGCAGCAGGGCCTTGGTGATGGCGAGGATGCCCTCGCCATGGAAAGTCTCGCCCGCGCCCAGGCGCAGCGACTCGATCTCCCGGCTGAATGAAACTTCCACGGCGTGTGTCTCCCGCTTCTGGTGTGGTGGCCGGGGGGCAGTGTCGTCGCTGACACCCCATCAATCAATAAAATGAAGAGGCTAAGCGAAATAAGCCTCATGCATATTAATGACATCGACCTCAACCTGCTGCGCCTGTTCGATGCAGTCCATCGCCATCGCAGCGTGAGCCGCGCCGCCGAGGCCCTGCAACTCACGCAGCCCGCCGCCAGCCAGGGCCTGATGCGCCTGCGGGGGCTCCTGCACGACCCCCTGTTCATGCGGGCCCCTGGCGGCGTGCGGGCCACGCCTCGCGCCGACCGCCTGGCGGAGCCCGTGCGCCAGGCATTGGCCCTGATGGAGGCGGCGGTGGGGGATGCGGACACCTTCGATCCCGGCCAGTCCCGGCGCGTCTTCCAGCTGCATATGAGCGACATCGGCGAGAGCCGCTTCATGCCGCCCCTCATGGGGGCGCTGCGCCGCCACGCGCCCGGCGTGCGCATCGAGGTGCGTCCCTGGCCGCGCGAGGAGATCGCAGAGGGCCTGCACACCGGCCGCATCGATTTCGCCTTCGGCTTCCTGCCCATGGTCAAGGACACGCGACAGCTGCGGCTGCTGGACGATCGCTACGTGATGCTGCTTCGGGAAGGGCACCCCTTCCTCGCTCGCAAGCGCAGCGCACGCGCCCTGCTGGCAGCCTTGGGGGACCTGGAGTTCGTGGCGGTGCGCACGCATGCCGACACGCGCCGCATCCTGCAGCTGCTGCAGCTGGAGGACCGCCTGCGGCTGGTGACCGAGCACTTCCTGGTGCTGCCGTCCATCGTGCAGGAAAGCGACCTGGCCGCCCTGGTGCCGCGCAACATCGCGCGGGGGTTCGGTCAAGGCTGCGTGATCGTGGAGCCGGCCTTCCCCTTGCGGGACTTCACCGTGTCCCTGCACTGGAGCCGCCGCTTCGAGGCCGACCCCGCGCACCGCTGGCTGCGCGAGCTGATCGCCCGCGTATTCCGCAAGGCCTGATCAGCCGAAGGCTTCGGGGCGCAGCGCGCGCAGCACGTTCTCGGGCGTGGCCGGTGCCTGCATCACCACCGGCTGCCCGGGGCGTGCGGCGGCCACGGCATCGCGGATCGCCTCCCAGGCGCTGATCCCGAGCATGAAAGGCGGCTCGCCTACCGCCTTGCTGCCGCCGACGTTGTCCTCGCGGTTCGCCTCGGGCCAGAGGTCCACCTTGAAGTGTTCCGGCACGTCGCCGGTGGCCGGGATCTTGTAGGTGCTGGGGGCGTGCGTGGCCAGCTGCCCGCGCTCGTTCCACACCAGCTGCTCGCTCGTGAGCCAGCCCACGCCCTGGATGTAGCCGCCCTCGATCTGGCCGATGTCGATCGCCGGGTTGATGGAGGTGCCCACGTCATGCAGGATGTCCACGGCCAGCACCCGCGTCTCGCCGGTGAGCGTGTCGATCGCCACCTCGGTGCAGGCCGCGCCGTAGCTGAAGTAGTAGAAGGGCCGGCCGGTGAGGGTGGTCTTGTCGTAGTGGATCTTGGGCGTGCGGTAGAAGCCGTCGCTCCAGAGCTGGATGCGGTTGGCGTAGGCCAGGCGCACCACTTCGTCGAAAGGGCGGGTGGCCTTGGGCGAGATCACCTGTCCGCCCGCGAAATGCACCGCCCCCGCGCCGCAGCCATCCAGGCCGGCGACAAAGGCCGCGAGGTTGTCGCGGATGTTGCGCGCCGCGAACTGCGCCGCGCGCCCGTTCAGGTCGGTGCCGCTGGAAGCGGCGGTGGCCGAGGCGTTGGGCACCTTGCCGGTCTCGGTGGCGGTGCAGACCACGCGCTCGAAGGGCACGCCCAGTTCGTCGGCCACCACCTGCATGATCTTGGTGTGCAGGCCCTGGCCCATCTCGGTGCCGCCGTGATTGAGCTGCACGCTGCCGTCCAGGAAGACATGCACCAGGGCGCCGGCCTGGTTGAACAGGGTGGCGGTGAAGCTGATGCCGAACTTGACCGGGGTGATCGCCAGTCCCCGCTTGATCACCGGGCTACGTGCGTTCCAGGCTGCCAGCGCCTCGCGGCGTCGGCGGTACCCGCAGTCGGCCTCGAGCCGCGCGATCAGCGGGTGCAGGATGTTGTCCTCCACCTTCATCTGGTAGTGGGTGACGTTGCGGTCCTCCACCCCGTAGAGATTGCGGCGGCGCACGTCCAGCGGGTCCAGCCCCAGATGGCGGGCGATGTCACCCAGGATGGCTTCAATCACGATCACGCCTTGCGGGCCGCCAAAGCCGCGAAAGGCCGTATGGCTTTGCGTGTTCGTCCTGCAGCGGTAGGAGGCGATCTCGACGTCGGACAGGAAGTAGGCGTTGTCGCTGTGGAAGATCGCGCGGTCGGCCACCGGCCCCGACAGGTCCGCCGAGAAGCCGCAGTGCGCCAGCATGGTGAGCTTCAGCCCGGTGATGAGGCCCTGGCTGTCGAACCCCACCTGCCAGTCGTACGAGAAGGGATGTCGCTTGCCGGTGACCATGAAGTCGTCGTCGCGGTCCAGGCGCAGCTTCACCGGCGCGCGGAACTTGCGCGCCGCCAGCGCCGCCCACACGGCCATCTGGCCCGCCTGGGTCTCCTTGCCGCCGAAGCCGCCGCCCATGCGCCGGCATTCCACCGTGACCGCGTTGTTCGCAATGCCCAGCGCGTGGGCCACCCAGTGCTGCACCTCGCCCGGGTGCTGGGTGCTGGAGAGGATGCGCCACTGGCCCTGCTCCAGGGGCAGCACGTAGGCGATCTGTCCCTCCAGGTAGAAGTGCTCCTGGCCGCCCACCTCCAATTGGCCGGAGAGCAGGTGCTGGGAGGCAGCCAGGGCGGCATCAGGCTCGCCACGGCGCACGACCACGGGCGGCAGCACGTAACTCTGAGCGGCATGCGCCGCGCGCGCGTCCAGGAAGGCGGGCAGGGGTTCGATGTCGGGTTTCACCAGTCGCGCTGCACGCCGCGCCGCCATCGCGCTCTCGGCGACCACCAGGCCGATCACCTGGCCCACGTGCTGCACGCTGTCCTGCGCGAAGATCGGTTCGTCATGCACGAAGGTGGCCAGGAGCGGGTCGCCCGGGATGTCGGCGGCCAGCACCACGCCGCGCACGCCGGGAGCCGCCAGGGCCGCTGCGGTGTCCACGCCACGCAGGCGCCCGTGGGCCAACGGCGAGAGGATGGGGGCGGCATGCAGGGTGCCGCGCGCTTCGGGCACGTCGTCGATGTAGGTCGCGGCACCGGCCACCTGGGCGCGGGCGCTTTCGTGGATGCGGGAGCTGCCTACCGCGTTCATGGGGCCACCTGCTCCAGGGGGAAACGTTCGAGGTTGATCCCCTGCACGCCCTGGCTTTCCAGCCAGAAGCGCTGCATCAGGTTGCCCAGGACCTCGTGCCGGTACTTCGCGCTGGCGCGCATGTCGCTGATAGGCTGGAACTGGGCGCGCAGGGCGGTGGCTGCTGCCTGGGCGGCGGCTTCGTTCCAGACCTGGCCTTTCAGGACGGCCTCGGCCTCGCTGGCCCGAGCGGGCGTGGCCGCCACGCCGCCGGCGCCGATGCGCACACCCATGACCCGGCCCCCACCCAGATGCAGGCGGATCGCCAGGCACACCGCCGAGATGTCATCGTCATACCGCTTGGAGATCTTGTAGGCGCGCAGGAACTCGCCGGGCTCGGGCAGGGGCACCCGCAGGCGGACCACGACCTCGTCGGGCGCCAGTGCGGTCTGGCGGTAGCCGGTGTAGAAATCCTCCAGCGCCAGGGAGCGCTCCCCCCGCGTGCTGGCCAGCACGATGTGCGCGCCCAGCGCGATCAGCAGGGGCATGGAGTCGCCGATGGGGGAGCCGTTGGCCACGTTGCCACCCAGCGTGCCCGAGTTGCGCACGGGCAATCCGGCGAAGCGTTCGGCGAAGGCGGTCAGTACGGGACGCTGGGCCACCAGCGCCTGGAAGGCATCCGTCAGCGTGACGGCTGCACCGATCGACAGCTCCCCGTCCACGGTCTCGACGCGCCGCATCTCGGCGACGCGGGTCACGTCCAGCACCTGCCCGAAGCGCCGGTGCTGCTTGGTCACCCACAGGCCGGCGTCCGTGCAGCCCGCGACCAGCTGCGCATGCGGATGGTCGCGGCGCAGGGCAAGCAACTGCGGCAAGGTCGTGGGAAGCAGGTAGCCCGGCGCCCGGGTGTCTGCCGGGTCCGGGGCCGCCAGCTTCGCCGCCAGGGCGGCTTCATCCACCCGCACCGGGGGCAGGTCCGCCATGCGCTGGGCGGCATCCAGGATCGGGCGGTAGCCGGTGCACCGGCACAGGTTGCCGGAGAGGTCTGCCTGCGCCATCTCGCGGGTGATGGACCGTCCGGCGCAGACGTGGTTCTGGTACATCCCGAACAGGCTCATGACGAAGCCCGGGGTGCAGAAGCCGCACTGGGAACCGTGGCACTGCACCATCGCCTCCTGCGCGGGATGCAGGGTGCCGTCAGCTGCTGCAAGGTCCTCCACCGTCCACAGCGCCAGGCCGTCCACCGAGTGGGCCAGGCGGATGCAGCTGTTGATGGCGCGATAGCGCAGGCCCTGGCCCTCGGGTTCGGCCACGACCACCGTGCAGGCGCCGCAATCGCCCTCGCCGCAGCCCTCCTTGGTGCCGCAGGCGCCCAGGTCTTCCCGCAGCACCTCCAGCAGGGTGCGGTCGGGTGGTACATTGCCGAGCGTTATCACTTCCCCCCGGCGGATGAAGCGGATCGTCTTGGTCTCCATCGAGCCAAGTATGGCCGGATTCCCGTCTTCCGAAATGATGGAAGACCCCGGGGGAACCCGTCACGCATGATCGACCAGGCTCTTTTGGACCGGATGGACTTCCACTTGATCAGGGTGTTGCACACCGTCCTGACCGAGCGCAGCGTGTCGCGCGCCGCCCTGCGCCTGGGGATGCACCAGCCGGCGGTGTCGGCGGCCCTGCGGCGCCTGCGCGAGATCGCGGGCGACCCCCTTCTGGTGCGTTCCGGCTCGGGCATGGTGCCCACGGACGCGGGCTTGCGGATGATCGAGCCCAGTGCGGCCATCCTGCGGGCCGCCCAGTCGCTCTTCGCCGATGCCCGCGACTTCGACCCCGCCACCGACACCCACACCTTCCGCATCGCCGCCTCCGATTACCTGGGTCCCCAGCTGATTCCCGCGCTGGTCGCCGACCTCCAGGCGCAGGCCCCCCGGTGCCGGGTCGAGATCCATCCCCTGGTGGACCGCACCGAGAGCTACCGCCAACTGGCCCAGGGCGAGCTCGACGTGGTGTTGATCAACTGGTTCGACCCGGTGGACGACCTGCATGCCAGCGCCCTGTTCGATGACGAGGTGGTCTGCCTGGTCTCCGACCGCCATCCTGCCGTGAAGAAGGGGTGGACCATCCCCTCCTGGCTGGCCGCCGACCACGTGATGCCCCTGCCGGTGTCCATCTATTCGCGGGGCCTGATCGATGCCCACCTGGAGCAGCTCGGGCTGGTGCGCAATTGCGTGGTGCATTGCCCGCACTTCGGCCTGATCCCGGACATGGTGGCCCGCAGCAACCTCGTGGTCACCGCGGGCCGCCGCTTCTTCGAGCGTTACACCGATCGCCTGCCCCTGGTCATCCTGCCTTGCCCGGTCGACTTTCCCCGCATGGCTTACCACCAGGTCTGGCACACCCGCACCGACACCTCCGGGGCTGGCCGCTGGCTGCGTGCGCAGATCTATGCGGCGGCCGCCGAATTGAGAACCCCTGCTGCGACATGACGCCTGCACGGCTCGAGCTCACCGACATCTCCAAGCGCTACCCGGCGGTCCTGGCCAATGACCGGGTGTCCTTGACCGTGCGCCCCGGCGAGATCCATGCCGTCCTGGGCGAGAACGGTGCGGGCAAGTCCACGCTGATGAAGATCATCTATGGCAGCGTCAAGCCTGACGAAGGCGCGGTGCTGTGGAATGGGCAGCCCGTGCACGTGCGCAACCCCCAGGAGGCGCGTGCCCTGGGCATCAGCATGGTGTTCCAGCATTTCAGCCTGTTCGACACCCTCACGGTGGCCGAGAACGTCTGGCTCGGGCTGGACAAGCGGCTGTCGCTGCAGGAGGTCTCGCAGCGCATCGCCGCCAAGGCGCAGGCCTACGGCCTGGACATCGACCCCACCCGGCCGGTGCACACCCTGTCGGTGGGCCAGATGCAGCGGGTGGAAATCATCCGGGCCCTCCTGACCGATCCCAAGCTCCTGATCCTGGACGAACCCACCTCGGTGCTGACCCCCCAGGCCGTGGAAAAACTCTTCGTCGTCCTGCGCCAGCTCGCAGCCGAGGGCTGCAGCATCCTGTACATCAGCCACAAGCTGCACGAGATCCGTGCCCTGTGCACCGCCTGCACCGTGCTGCGCGCCGGGCGCGTGACCGGCAGCTGCGACCCGCGTGAGGAAAGCAACGCCTCCTTGAGTCGCCTGATGATCGGCGCGGAGCCGCCTCAGCTGCAGCATCGTCAGGCCGTCCTGGGCGAGGTGGTGCTGCGGGTGCAGGACCTGACCCTGACACGCGAATCGCCGTTCGGCATCGACCTGGAGCGCCTTTCCCTGGAGGTGCGTGCCGGCGAGGTCGTGGGCATCGCCGGTGTCTCCGGCAATGGCCAGCGCGAGCTGCTGTATGCCCTTTCGGGCGAGGACACACGGGCCGATCCTGACATGGTGCAGGTGTGCGGCCAGCCGGCCGGCCGCCTGGGGCCGGGCCGCCGGCGCGCGCTGGGCCTGCACTTCGTGCCCGAGGAGCGGCTGGGGCGCGGCGCCGTGCCGTCCCTGGGCCTGGCGCACAACCTGATGCTCACGCGGCGTGAGGCCGTGGGCCGCGGCGGGTGGGTCCGCATGCGGGTGCTGCGCCAGCAGGCGCGGGACATCATCGAACGCTTCAACGTGCGCGCCGGCGGACCTGATGCCGCGGCGCGTTCGCTCTCGGGCGGCAACCTGCAGAAATTCATCGTCGGCCGCGAGATCGACGCCAGGCCGCGCCTGCTCGTGGTCTCGCAGCCCACCTGGGGCGTGGACGTGGGCGCGGCCGCCCAGATCCGCAGCGAGATCCTGGCCCTGCGCGACGCGGGCTGCGCGGTGCTGGTGGTCAGCGAGGAGCTGGACGAACTGTTCGAGCTGAGTGACCGCCTGCACGTGATCGCCAAGGGACGCTTGTCGCCCTCGCTGGCGCGCGCGCAGGCCACCGTCGAACACATAGGAGAGTGGATGAGTGGCCTCTGGGACCGTGACCCTGCAGAAGCCGCCCGGGAGGCTGCCCGTGTTTAAGCTCGAATTGCGCCCCCAGGCTTCGACGGCCTGGAGCATCGCCTCTCCGTTGCTGGCACTGGCCATCACCGTGGTCCTGGGCACCGCGCTGTTCCTCGCCCTGGGTAAGGACCCGGTGCGCGGCCTGCAGATGTTCTTCTGGGAGCCTGTGAAGTCTGGCTACGCGCTGGGCGAGCTGATGGTCAAGGCCACGCCGCTGCTGCTGATCGCCCTGGGACTGGCGGTGTGTTTCCGCTCCAATGTCTGGAACATCGGCGCCGAGGGCCAGTTCGTCCTGGGCGCGATCTGCGCCGGTGGCGTGGCGCTCATGGCGGACAAGGGAAGCTCCGGCTGGATCGTGGTCGGCATCCTGCTGGCGGGCATCGCCGGTGGCATGGCCTGGGCGGCCATCACCGCCTTCCTGCGCGATCGCTTCAACGCCAACGAGATTCTTGTGAGTCTCATGCTGGTCTACGTGGCGGTGCAACTGCTGGTGTGGCTGGTGTTCGGTCCCTGGAAGGACCCGGGCGGCTACAACTTCCCGCAGACCAAGACCTTTGACGCCGTCACGCAGGTTCCGCGCCTCATGAAGGGTTCGCGCGTGAGCATCGGCCTGCTGATCGCGCTGGCGGGCGCCGCGGCGCTGTGGGTCTTCCTGTTTCGCACGCGCGCGGGCTTCGCGCAGCAGGTAGGCGGCCTGGCGCCGGCGGCGGCTCGCTATGCGGGCTTTTCCTCGCGCAAGGCGCTGTGGCTGGCGCTCCTGATCTCGGGCGGGGCGGCAGGCCTGGCGGGCGCGCTGGAAGTGGCGGGCCCCCTGGGACAGCTCACGCCCTATGTGCCGGTGGGCTACGGCTTCGCCGCCATCATCGTGGCCTTCGTGGGCCGCCTGCACCCGGTGGGCATGGTCTTCTCGGCCATCCTCATGAGCATGTTCTACATCGGCGGTGAACTCGCGCAATCGCGCATGGGCCTGCCCAAGTCCATCACCGGTGTCTTCCAGGGTCTGCTGCTCTTCGCGCTCCTGGCCTGTGACACGCTGATGGTCTACAAGGTCCGATGGCAATCCCGGAAGGCGGTGGCGTGATGGAAACCTACGCGCTCCTTCTGGCCTCCACCCTCAACGCGGGCACCGTGCTGGCCATCGCGGCGCTGGGCCTCTTGATCAACGAGAAGGCCGGCATCGTCAACCTCGGCGCCGAGGGCCTGATGCTGTGTGCCGCCCTGGCAGGCTTCGCCGCCGTGGTGCACACCGGCAGTGACCTGGCGGGTTTCGTGGCGGGCGCAGCGGCGGGGGCGGTGCTGGCCCTGGTCTTTGGCTTGCTGGTGATCTGGCTCAATACCAACCAGTACGCCACGGGCCTGGCCCTGAGCCTGTTCGGTGCGGGGTTCTCCGCGTTCGCAGGCATCCAGTACGTCCAGGAAAAGCTGCCTGAACGTCCCCGCTTCTCCATTCCCTTGCTGGGGGACCTGCCCCTGGCGGGTCAGGCGCTGTTCCAGCACCACCCCGTCGTGTACCTCACCATCGCCCTCGCGGCGGGCCTGGTGTGGTTCCTGTATCGCTCGCGCACCGGTCTGGTGCTGCGCTCGGTGGGCGAGTCGCCCGAGTCTGCCCACGCCCTGGGCTATCCCGTGCGCCGCATCCGCCTGGCGGCCGTGGTGACGGGCGGGGCCCTGTGCGGCCTGGCGGGCGCCTACCTCTCCGTGATCTATACCCCGCTGTGGGTGGAGGGCATGGTGGCGGGCAAGGGCTGGATCGCCCTGGCGCTCACCACCTTCGCCACCTGGCGCCCGGGCCGTGTACTGCTTGGGGCTTACCTCTTTGGCGGAGTGACCATGCTGCAGTTCCACTTCCAGGCGGCCGGCGTCGAGGTGGCCAGCGAGTTCCTGAACATGCTGCCTTACCTGGCCACGGTGGTCGTCCTGGCCCTCATCTCCCGCAATCCCGCCTGGATCCGCCTGAACATGCCAGCGTCGCTCGGAAAACCGTTTTATCCGGGTTCATAATTCAAGTTTTCCCACCCCTTCCAACCAGAGGAATTCATGACCGACTTGAACAAACGTTCGATGCTTAAAGTGGCGGCCTTGTCCGCAGTGGCCGCTGCCGCCCTCGTGGGCTGCGGCAAGAAGGAAGCCGCGCCGGCCGCCGCACCCGCCGCATCGGCTGCGTCTTCCGCTGCCAAGCCCGAGCCGCTGAAGATCGCGTTTGCCTACGTCGGCCCGGTGGGCGATGGCGGCTGGACCTTCGCCCACGACAATGCCCGCAAGGCCGTGGAGAAGGAGTTCGGTGACAAGGTCGTGACCAGCTATGTCGAGAAGGTGGCCGAGTCCGCCGACGCCGAGCGCAACTTCCGCGAGCTGGTGTCCCAGGGCAACAAGCTGATCTTCGGCACCACCTTCGGCTACATGGAGCCCATGCTCAAGGTCGCCGCCGACCACAAGGACGTCAAGTTCGAGCATGCCACCGGCTACAAGCAGGCCGACAACCTGCGCACCTATGACAGCCGCACCTACGAAGGTGCGTACATGGCGGGCGTGATCGCCGGCAAGATGACCAAGACCAACGTCCTGGGCGTGGTCGGCTCGGTGCCGATCCCCGAGGTGGTCCGCAACATCAACAGCTTCACGCTGGGCGCGCAGTCCGTGAACCCCAAGATCAAGACCAAGGTGGTCTGGGTCGGCGAGTGGTTCAACATCCCCAAGGAAACCGATGCCGCCACCGCCCTGATCAACGGCGGCGCCGACGTCCTGATGCAAAACACCGACTCATCGGCCGTCCTGCAGACCGCCGAGAAAATGGGCAAGCGTGCCTTCGGCTGGGACAGCGACATGACCGCCTACGGCCCCAAGGCCCACCTGGGTTCGGCCGTGATCAACTGGGCTCCGTACTACATCAAGGCCACGCGTGAAGCCCTGGAAGGCAAGTGGGCCGGAAACAGCGCCACCTGGTGGGGCGTGAAGGAAGGCGCGATCGACATGGTGTCCATCGCCGCCGATGTGCCGGAAGACACCAAGAAGAAGATCGAGGAGATCAAGGCCGGCCTGAAGGACGGCAGCTTCTCGATCTGGAAAGGCCCGATCGTGGGCCAGGACGGCAAGCCGGTGCTGGCCAAGGACGCCGTCGCCGACGACAAGTTCATGAGCGAGATCATGTTCTACGTCAAGGGCGTCGAGGGCAAGATCCCGGGCGCGGACAAGAAGAAGTAAA
>JACCDX010723722.1_pt1 | contig 12289 bp, 11 predicted proteins | sample 7449681 | NCBI WGS metagenome assembly JACCDX01 (sample SAMN15323450, study PRJNA562643) | freshwater metagenome | isolation source: river surface water | place: USA:Blue River Watershed | collected 2017-08-18
GGCAGGCTTTTTTGGAGGATTAGATGGTTGTATTGTTTGAGTATACTGATTTTGGTAATAAGATATACTATGAAAATCAATATGCAATACTTGTTTTTTTACAATTTCGGAAATATATGTACTCATTGCTCTATAATATATAAAATAATTATATTACTTTATATATGAATATTATATAATCTCACTCAATCATATTATTTACGAAGTTTACGACTAATGCGTCGTGTTTTACGTTGTTTTCCACCACGTTGTCTTGTATTTGGGTCTATTCCATCCGCACTTAATGGTATACCATATTGTCCTTGTTCAAGATTTTCACTATATGCAGGACTGCTACGAGTATAAAAAGACTCCTTTTTCCCTCCCACCATAGATGATGTGGAAGATTCATTCTTTTTCTTGTTTTTACGACTATTGCTACGGTATACGGTAGGTTTTATTATTTTTGAAATTGCCGCGGCAGGAACAGCATTTACATCACGACATTGTTGTGCATAAATACGAGGATTCATAGGAATATTCATTAATTCAAAAATAACACGTAACGGAAAAATATCATGCACCGCCATAATTTGTTGTTTGATCATGGGGTTACAATATACTTCAGGTTGTTGTAACAAGGCTTGAAAGTTTTGAATATCATCAAACGATGGTATACGCTCTAAAGGCAATCGTGGAAATTCCACAATTAAACCAGCTTCACGTGCACGTGGTTGTACTTGGGCTTCAATTGTATCAATTCCTTTATTTATTTCTTCAATCGGTACACGGACCTTTTCTACAAACTCCATGACACGACTACGTATACTATCTGGTGACACTACACTAAACAACCAAAGCCAAAATCCTAAGATCATAGACTTTCCAGATGCATATATATCATCATGAATACGATTTTGTAGATTTGGACTAATAAAATTATATACAAGTAAAAATACCTTTCCAAATACTCCCATCAAAATAGGATTTTTCCCAAATACCCCCACAAAGGATAAAAGTGCATTTTTCCATTGTCCACGACTCAAATCAATCATTGCCAATCCCATAGACAATAACTTTCGGAAAAAGGGGCTATCTTCGTCACTGTAGTAAATCATAAGACGCAATGATTCCAATAAGGCGATAAAGAATCCCACAACAATGGTACGTGGAACAGGAATAGAAAATGGCATATACATTCCATACGGGCCTACTTGAAAATCGGGTTGTTTTTCAAACTGTGCAACAGGTCCCACTTCACGCCCAATTGTTGTTAATGTATTATCCAAATCATACATGTGGGTTTTGATTTTATCATAACTATCATCCAAACTAAAATCTTGTAAGATTTCTCCTACTCCTGGGGGTTGTATCATAGATGACTGTGCACCTGGGCGAAAACTAAACTTGTCAAAAGCTCCGTCACCACCACGTTGTACTTGTGTATATGCATTTTTTGAAAGCATAGATTCAATGGATTGTGCATTTTCTTCTGAAAATAAGGGCTGTCCTTTTTCATCTTTTACTTGTGATACCCATCCTGGTTGTCCCTTATGTTCCAAAAAGGATAAAAAAAGTTCACTTACCTTGTTAAACATGACATATAACTGTGACGGCAATTCTTCATCTTTTTGTAGATTTTGTTTTGCATTTTTTATAGCCTGATATATTTGTGATTTGGAAAGCTGATGCTTTTCATCCATAATATCCTATTGTGTAAATAAGAAATGTAAATGCAATATTTTTGGCGCATTTTTTTTCAAAAAGGTGTACAAGAGGAATTATACTACATTCTTATGATGAGCACATCATACACCCTGTTCCATTTTCAGCGTCGGCTTTTGCTTGTACAACCGATTCTTCATATTCACGTGCCAATTGGTCTAAAAGTTGCTTGCGCTTTTCCTTCTTTTCTTGTTCGGGACTCAATACTTGCTTGGTTTGTTGAGCAACTTCCTTTTGTAAACGTGGATCAATAGTAAATTGTTGAGCATCTACACCGGCTCGTGTATGAAGATAATAACTTCCTGTTTTCAAACCCTTTTTCCAACCATAAAAGTGCATACTGGATAATTTAGAATAGGTTGCATCTTCCACAAACAAATTCATACTTTGACTTTGGCAAATGAAGGGTCCGCGTGCTGCAGCCATGTCCAGTAAAATACGTTGTTTGAGTTCAAACGATGTTTTATAACGGGCTTTAATATCATCTGGGATTTCTGGTATATGTTGCACACTCCCCTTATATAAAATAATCTTATTTTTCATATCTTGCGACCAAAGTTTTAATTCCATTAGATCTTTTACTAAATATTTATTAATCACAAAGAATTCACCTGCCAAGGTACGACGTGAATAAATATTGCTGGTAAATGGTTCAAAACATTCATTATATCCTAAGATTTGACTAGTACTGGCAGTAGGCATGGGTGCAACCAATAAGGAATTGCGAAGACCATGAGTTTGTATGTCTTGTTTTAGTATATCCCATGGTAAATCTGTAATGGGCTTCGTATCCCATAAATCATATTGTAATTGTCCTTTTGAAGCTGGAGACCCTTGAAAAGAACTGTAGGGACCATCACGTTTGGATAGATTACACGATGCTTCTAAGGCCGCATAATACATGTGTTCAAAGATTTGTTGATTAAGATTATACGCTTCAGGTGATTCCCATGATAGTTTACATAGTGCAAATACGTCAGCCAAACCTTGTACACCAATTCCAATAGGACGATGACGCATATTGGATACACGTGTTTCTTCCGTAGGATAAAAGTTAATATCAATAATACGATTCAAATTTTCTACAATCATAGATGTAGATTTACGCAATGAATTAAAATCAAAGACACCATCTTTTACAAAAGCAGGAAGACCAATGGATGCTAAATTACACACAGCAGTTTCATCCTTATCACTATATTGGACGACTTCTGTACAATTACCAGTAAGAACACCATTAAAGAATCCTGCATGGTTAAGTGGTTCATTGAAACAATAGGTATCATCTATACGACCATCGTCTTCTACCGATACTACACTGTAGTTATAAGTAATATTATAATTATCTGTCCAAGATTTGAGCTTTTGTCCAGGCGTTAAGGTAGACGCATCTACCCGTGGTGCGCTTACAATGGGTAGTGAAGAGTCCAAAATAAATTTATGATAGGAAGTACAATAAATCACTTGTGTACAAGTGGGAAGATCAGGATTACTTGTAGTCATTTGTACACTTACTTTTAATAATGGTTGTTGACTACCTGTTTTTATTACAGTTACTTTACTCCATTGATCCCCATTCCAAATTTCCACTTCTTGGTTTTCTAATGTTCCAATCGCAATTTGTCCTTGCTTTGTCCACAATGGAGTTTGGGGTGCTACACACAAGTTAGACGATTTAATGGTTCCTAAATTCTTTTGATTAGATTTTTTATTGGCCGCATCTTTATAAAGTAAATATGGAATACCATTTTCAATTTGCGATTGTAATATAGAAAACCATAATTTTTGTGCATCCATGGTTTTTCGTCCGCGACCTTCTGCTTCATAACGCATATATAATGTTTCAAACTCTTCTCCATATACATCTGCAAGACCAGGGGCTTCATTGGGACAAAAGAGAGTCCACTGTCCATGGGCTTCCACACGCTTCATAAACAAGTCTGGAATCCATAGTGCATAAAACAAATCACGTGCACGTTCTTCTTCTGCACCTGTCTTATTTTTGAGTAGAAGGAAATCTTCAATGTCCGCATGCCATGGTTCTAAATATACTGCAAAGGATCCTTTTCTGCGACCACCTCCTTGGTCACAGTAGCGAGCCGTATTATTGTACACACGAAGCATCGGGACAAGACCATTACTGATTCCATTTGTACCATGAATTACAGACCCTTTGGCGCGAATATTATGAATGTGAAGACCAATTCCACCCGCATATTTACTAATTTGCGCACAATCACCAAGAGTCTTGTAAATACCCTTAATAGAATCTTCTTGCATTGCAATAAGATAACAAGACGATAATTGTTGTTTTGGAGTTCCTGCATTAAATAGTGTGGGTGTTGCATGGGTAAACTTCTTACGACTCATATCGTCATAGGTGGCAAAAGCCTTTTGTAAATCAATCTTTCCCCATAAAGCGAGTGCTACACGCATCCACATATGTTGGGGACGTTCAATAACTTTTCCATGGGTGTCCTTGAGCAAGTATGCACGTTCCAACGTTTTAAATCCGAAAAAGTCAAAGACAAAGTCACGATCATATTGAATATACTTGTCAATTGTTGATCCATATTTTTCCACAATTTCTTTGATATCATCACTAATGTACGAAATGGGGTGATGGGTCTTTGGCATAATTTGATTACCAAGAATATTCATGGCTTCCGAGAAAGATGATGGAGTGTTTTTTTGATGATTGCTGATGACAATACGCGATGCTAAAATGCCGTAGTCGGGATGTGTGGTGGATAAATTGATGGCAACATCACTGGCCAGTACATCTAATTCCGAAGTTTTTACACCATCATAAATTTGCCCCAAAACCTTTTGGGCAACGCTCGCTGCATTCACTTGCAAATCATCACTGAGTGCTTGAATACGTTGCAAAACCTTGTCAAAGGATACTGCTTCCATATGACCATCGCGCTTCTGGACGTTCATGCTACGTTGACTGGAGAAAGTTGCCATAATATCTGACCGCAAATAAAAAAAACGGGAATCAATTTTATACACGTTTTATAACTTATACGTGCATATTTCCATTATGTTCCTCTTCTTCATCGTCTTCAAACCGCACCTTAGTTTCACGATAGGGTACATTTTGTGACACTTGAGTATAATTATAATATTGATGATAGGTTGCGCGTAATTCGTAAAGGGATAATATAAATAATATCATGGATCCTAGTCCAACCATCAAATAAATATCCTTTTCAGTACCACTTTTGATGGATGCAATCCCAAATCCTAAGATACTCAACCATCCCATAAGAAGAGTATGTATACATAATATTCGGTAGTTTGTTATATTACAAAACGTCATTGTTTACTAAAAATATATAAGATTCATAATCAATTTTATATATTTTTCTTATAGAATGAAGTGGTTTGCAGGATTTATAGTCGTTTTTGCCCTTGTAGTTACCCTTTTGAGTATTCAATCATGGCAACTCATGGATGGATCCTATCCCGTCGTTCGTCCACGTGTGGAAGCATCATGGCCTATGGGGATCGTGGAATCGTTTACAGGAGGAATTCCATCGTATTTACAAGGTTATGCTCCCGACCCTAAAGATGTAAATCCCAAGTCTATATGTGATCTTCCTGGAGCATCGGTAAAACAATCGTTTGATTTATTGCCGAATGGTATACCTGGAGTACGTAGTCCAATTGGACCTACCAGTGAACAATGTTATGATTTGGATTTTGCAAAAAAACTTGAACTTGGCGGTTCATATCGTCAAAGCACCAATAATTACAAACATAATAGTCCCGAAAGTTGCAGTGCACCATACCATGATATGGTATTAACGTTTTACAATAAACCCGTCTTTTAAAACTTAATTGTCTTCCACAAATTTACATGCAGGTGCTTTTTTTGTTCGTTTGGATTCTGGCATAACAAAGTTGTCATTTTTTGCAGCTTCTACATCCGCCCAAAACTGTTCTACCGTTGGCATTACCGATGCAAACCACGTTGGATCGCGTACCATCGTTTTCATAAAATATTTTTCCATCTTCCACGGAATCACTTCCGCAATAGATTCATTGGGTGCTATTACAGGATTATACTCCGTTACGTTTAAGGGACTATAATCATAACGCAACCAACGGTTTGTTTCCTTTTCTTCAATCAAATATATAACACCGTAATACAAGGGATTTTCAATAGGAACATACTCTAACTTTTTATTGTATGTAGACTGAAATCGGACTTCAAAATAATCACATTCTTGTACATTTGCCACTTCCATTTGTAGTTTCATTTGGTATTCATAATCACTGGGTACAGTATTATCAATATTTCGCGTAACAGGTGCCTTGTATTCTACCAAACGACTTAAATAAGGCTGATCTGGATTATAATCTTCACATACAATTCCATCTGGACTTGCACTGAGTCGTTTATCCGTCAAATGTCGTAAACGACCTACATCGGCTACTTTGGTATTTGTCATGGCCATATAAATTTCACGCACCATGGGTTCAAAACGAATCCCCCAATCAAATGGCGTCATAATACTACTGTGACAACAATGGCGTTGTACATATTCTTGTTTGGGTAATTTTCCAGCCTTTTCCAATACAAGCTGACCACGTGTACGACCACCTTTGAAAATTGTGGAAAATTGCGATGCACTTAATGCTTGCGTTTTATCCGCATACCATTCTTCGGATCGTTGTACAATTTGTGGACGACTTAATACTTCTTGCACCTTGGCTCGTTTTGGACACGGTGGTGTTTTGGGTTGTAAACATAAATTGTGCAACGATGAAAATTGTTCTAACGCATATTCTAATAAATCGGATATTTGTAAATATACATCATCATAATAATATTCTTGATACGTTGCAAATGTTTGCAATATTTCGTATTTGCTTGTATCCGATTGAATATCAATCTCTTGTGTTTCCAAATAATCACACAGTTCGTCAAAGAGCATAGTATCTAGTGTAGGGTTGTACATATTATATATCAATTTTATATAGGTTCGTATATCTAATTGTTATATAGTGGTGCATATTTAAACGGCTTATAATGACGTGTCACGCTTCTTTCGTGTGGCCGACGATTTTTTTTCTACAATTTGAAAGGACGCTTTTTGATTTTCATGTTTGGTAACAACAAGCCCTTTGATTTCTACAATCTTTTGGGTATCCATATCATAATCTACAATACTTTTGGAGTTCAATATTTTTCGTTCCAATAAGGATTTACGCAATAAAGTAAACAAGGTATTTTTTTCATCTTCTTGTAAATGATGAGTTTCGCATACGTCACTCGCATATAAACGTAACCGATTTAAACGTAGTCCTGACTCTAAACGGTGCCACGGACGTTTATAGGCATCTTGGGAATTATTTTCTAAAAACTTGATTAAACTTTCACTTTGAAGGGGTACATATATACCACTTGCATCGTACACATTACCACTCACATCTTCATACGGCTTCTTTAATGTTTTTGTTCGTATACTAATCATCTTCTATAGTAACAACGCGCCAGGGCTTTAGGGTGTTTCTTGTATATTCATGACCTTGTCTAAAATTTGTTGCAAAAACATATTATGTCCAAGATGTTCAGTGGCCGCACATACCATTAACCCTAAACATTCTTTTGTGGTCCCTGCATTACACGGAATCCAGTACGTTTTCCATGCCAAACTGTCTTCTTCAGATGATGAAGATAATTCATAATATTGGGTAAAGGATTCAATTTGCGTAGCTTGCGCATCAATTTCAATATATATTTTATTGTCTTCCTTGTATGACTTTTTCACAACCATATCTTGACTTTGTAGACTTTCTTCATAATAGGTGACAGGATCTATATTATATGGCAATGATTCTTCTATAATTTGTTTACCATCTTGCAAGAGAAAATGGTATTTATGTAAATCAACGGGTCCTAATAAACCATTGGGGAAATGTATTGGCTTATCTTTTGCATAAATAATATAATAATAATTTGTAATGGATTCTTTTTTGGATTTTTTCGTCATATGATCTCTACTACGTAATACGCAGCACATGTTTAGACCACGTTTTTTATATACTATGGAAAGGAGTCTATAGTATGTATCATTATAACATTGCCCCCGGTCCTCCCTTAATGCCACCTCAAATGTCATTACGCGTACGCAAAGAGCCACTTCCCAAACCGGTGATGCAAGACCGGTTATATCAACACTGGATGACAGATGCACCAAGCCCCCAAAATAATCGTGTAGATGTCAATGCTCAGGCAGCATTTTACGATATGAATGCCACTAACAGTCGCAGTACGACGCAAAATTATCGGTTTCAACCATCGTATGATACCAATGCCAAAACCTTTGAAAGTAATCCCTATTTTCAAAAATATGACTTTTCACGTGACCCACGCAACTTTGCGCGTGATGTAAAGAGCGCCGTGTTTGAACCTAATAGTGACCGTGGTACCGATGCCAGTCGCAAAATCATTGAACGCGGATTTCAAATTCGTCATGAACCGGTGGAAGTAAGTCAAGAAATTACCAATCATGTATTGGATGCCTATGAACGCATGAAACCGAAAATGAATGATCAAAAGGCAGTGTTTCGTTGAAGGAATATTTAAACAAACATCGTGTTATATATGTAATTGTTACAGTTATAACATGCATAAACAAGCTATTGAAAGTCGCTATGACCATTTCAAAGACGTATTTTATTACAATGCGCAAGGATTTATAAGTGGTATTAATCGCCATTTTGTGTATAAGGGACAACATGTAACCTGCGATTATATTGAAGTTGTACATTATATTTTATATTTGCTTCGTTACGAAAAGCATCATATACAAACTATTACCAACGCAGAAGAACTTATTCACGTAATTCAAACCCATTTACAATATGACCCTGTTATGAATGTTCTTTAATTTTTATTCAAAGGTCAACGTAACTTCCACATTATGGCGAAACAATAATTTGGAGGTTTGATTCTTTTCGGTTTTTCGTTTACGACTGCACGCAGAACCACTGCTTTTGCTGGAAACAGATTCAATGACGGTAGGTTCTTGCAAATTGTTTTCCAGTGTAGACCGTGATGATTGCGTACCCACACTGCGTGCTTGTTTTTCTTCTTTAACAATTTCGTCGTAATGGGCTTGAATGTATTCTAAAATATTCTTTTCAAAGGCCCAACGGAAAAAGTTGAGTTGGCCCACGGTGGTCATAAATCCTTCATGGGTCCCACATTGAAAAATAATACGTTCACGACGACAGAAGGGGTCAAAGAGCTTTTTGCTATAGGCTTTGAGTTGACTCTTATAATTATGATATACAAGGAACTCTTGGTTATTCACCATATAGGATACGTTATAGGTTTTTGCATAATTGGTAACAAACCAGTCAATAAGCCGGAGACTAATATTTCCTTGTCCGTGTAATATGGGGATAAGAGTATCTAAATCTTGACGTGCACCATAAAAACGTTGCAAACTGGAAATTAATAGTTCCCGTCTGCATGTAATTTTCCGTTTTCGGGTTTCGGAACCGAAATTATCGCCGAGACATTCGTATTCTTGGGGTTGAAGGGCTTCTAGGGTGGTATTCATACTTCTGGATAGTTTTATATAATTTTCTTAAGTGGGCGTTTGCTTACATTGGAAAAAGAATATGATACTTTTAATAGGTATACTATGAATGCTGGAACCCCCATGATTGCTGGAAATAGTTCCATCCCCATTGTTGCACAAAGCGGTGGTGGTGACTATGGAAACTCTATGATTGCAGGAAACTCATCTGTTCCAATTGTTGCCCAAAGTGGTGGAAAAGAAGATATAATAGAATTGGAAGAACCACCTATGATCGGTGGTGCACCATTAAGTAGTAGTGAACAAGAAACTTTTGATTCATATAAATTAGACTCAGATATTGTGGAAAAAGTATTAAAGACGGATGATGAAAAGCGTGCATTTATGAAAAGTATGAACAAATGCGGTCAAGAGAGTGGTGCAAGTATTATTATGGATTCAGACTGTGAAATTGCACGTACAGTTATCAAGGAAATATTAAATAAAAAGCTTTCTCAATTTATTGAAGAAGATGACTCTTTAAAACAAGAAGAAAAAGATGCATATACAGAAAAAAAGGTTATACCACAGGCATATAGTAGTAAAAAAGTATGTATTGATTTTGAAGATGTATCCAAATTGAGTGTAGAAGAAAGTACACCGAAAAAGGAATTGGGTGAAAAATCAAAAGGATTCCTTGGAAAGTTCTTTGATAAAAAGAGTGTATCCGAAACCGAAAAGTCAGAAGAACCAAAAGGTACTTTAGAAACAATTACTACACCTGTAAGTGGTCCATTACAACCCAGTTTTTTGAGTCGTGCAACTAAATATGTAAAAGAAGTATTTGGAGATAGTATTGAAAAAGTGATTGAAAAAAATGAAGCAGATTATAAAAATATTAAACAAGGAATCAAAGAAAATCTACAAACGTATGATGAGTCTACAAAAACACTAAAGGCTGTAGATGATACTGTATTTGATACATTTCTTACAACACAAGTATTAGAATATAATAAGGCCAAATTTTTGGACGATACAAATCGCTATTATCCAACATTTGAATCATATGTCGCAAAGGTAAAATCACAGTATGATATTAAAAGTAAGGATAAATCTTATGTGAATGAAATAAGCAAAATGTTTGAAGAAATTATGTTGATGTACTTTACAATTTTTGCAAAACAATTTCATACATTTGTAAAAACTATTAAATTACCAAATATCCTAAAGTCAAAAGTTACCGAAGAAGAATATAAAAAATATGAAGAAGTCGTAAATAAATATAGTGTAGAATACACAAATATATATACAGATAAAGAGCCGTTGATAAATATGATGGATGACATTAATTCATCTATCAAAGAATTGTTTGATGATAAAACAAAAAGTGAATCCAGTAAATTAATTTCCATTTTATCAGATGGAAAAGGTGTGACTCCATTAAAAGCATCTCAACGTATAGAACAAATTAAAAAGCTTTATGATATTGTAGTGGATATTAATGAAATTATGAAACATAATACATCAAATGTAAAGTTTATGATAGATGAAAAAGAAACAAGTATTGACGCTATCAAAAATTCATTGGATAACATTTATAATACGTATGAACCACGTATGAAAAGTTCTGAAATATCGCCAGCGCGAAAAAATCAAAATATAACTAAAATTTTTGAAGAAGAAATGTTACCCTATTATAAAGCAACCGTTGATTTTGCAAAGAATGTATTATTAAGCATTGCAAAAGATGATGAAAATAAAAAGACTGAAATTAATAAAATATTTAATTCAAGCATTATACAAAATATGAATGATTATACCAAACAAATGAAATATTTTGAAAACATTATAAATTTTGTATCTTCAGGTACGAGTATAAATCCATTTACACCCACATTTCCAAGTGCAACTCCTGTTGTTACTGCACCACCTGATGTTACAAGTACTCAACAATCTGCAACTCCGGTTGTTACTGCAACACCTGATGTTACAAGTACTCAACAATCTGCAACTCCGGTTGTTACTGCACCACCTGATGTTACAAGTACTCAACAATCTGCAACTCCGGTTGTTACTGCACCACCTGATAATACATCTGGACAACAACCAGTAGCGCCTGCAACAACCGCAAATCCACCACCACCAGAATCTGCAAATCCACCACCGCCAAAATCTGCAAATCCATTCTCTTCTTCTTCTCGTGCATTATCCATGCAACCGGTACAAGCATTGACTGGAAAACCACAGCCTGTACGAAAAACAAGTGGTGGTACACGAAAACATCGTAAAGTTATCCAATCCAAAAAACAAAAACCCAAACAAAATGCAAGTCGTAAGCGCAATGCTCACAAACGCACGAAAACCCATAAACGTAAACATAGAACTTTATAAAAATCCCCTGTTTACCGACGAAATCCACATGCTGCACGACATGCAACATCCATTAAAAATATAATACCCAACCCTGTCATGGTAAATAACAAAATTTCCGTTTGAACATTTTCATTTTTGGATGATTCCATAGAATCTAAACGTGAAAATATTTGGTCAATCTTTTCCAACAACATTTTCTTCGACGCTCCATCCATCGTACTTTCTTCTGGTTCTGGTGCTTGTTCTGGTCCCCCACGTAACAAGGAGTAATACGATGAGTTGGCACTTTTATTCTTCCATTGAAAGTCACTTGTAGGAAATGGCACAAAATCAGTTGGACCGGTCCCTTGTATTGTTCCAAAATCGCTGCCATCTACCGACGATCCTTGTGCCTTACTTACCCCCTTTTGTCCAAACGATTTACCAAAATCTGGTTGTAATGTATACGTACTATCTGCCCCAATATAATTTACAAAGGGTGCATATGTATCTTCATCCTTATTTAATTTCTTCTGGGCACCAATAGGTTCACTTATAGAAGCGCCAAAATATCCCTTGGGACTTTCTCCATCCAAGGCACTCGGACCCACAACCTGTTTTTTGATTTCGGGTAACGTTTCCTTGACTCCACATCCCACAAACGGTTCATAACTATCAAAGTCTTGGTCTAC
>JACCDX010944762.1_pt1 | contig 12287 bp, 9 predicted proteins | sample 7449681 | NCBI WGS metagenome assembly JACCDX01 (sample SAMN15323450, study PRJNA562643) | freshwater metagenome | isolation source: river surface water | place: USA:Blue River Watershed | collected 2017-08-18
AAAGTTCAAACCAGTCCAATTAAGGTCGGCATGCGTTGGCGTTGTGCCAAAAATGTTTTCTTGGCCTTTTGCCTTACCTTCGATGCGCTCTAGCATCCAAGCCAAGACACGCATATTTTCGCCGTAGCCTGGCCATACAAACTTACCAGCCTCGTCCTTGCGGAACCAGTTCACGCAATAGATGCTTGGCAATTTAGCACCTTCGGCTGCCAGTTTTTTACCCATATCCAACCAGTGTTGGAAATAGTCGCTCATGTTGTAACCTGCAAATGGCAACATCGCAAATGGATCACGACGAACAACGCCTTGCTGACCAGCAGCTGCTGCAGTTGTTTCTGAACCCATTGTTGCAGCCATGTAAACGCCTTCAATCCAGTTACGAGCTTCAGTAACTAGAGGCACTGTTGTTGAGCGACGACCACCGAAAATGAATGCATCAATTGCGACACCATCAGGATTGTTCCACTCAGGATCAATCACTGGGTTATTAGTTGCAGCTACTGTAAAGCGCGCGTTAGGATGAGATGCCTTGCGACCTGAAGCGCCATCTGCAGGCGTCCAATCTTTACCTTGCCAATCAATTAAATGATCAGGGGCCTTGTCAGTCATGCCTTCCCACCAAACATCACCATCATCAGTTAAAGCAACGTTTGTAAAGATAACGTTTTCATTTAACGATGCCATGCAATTGGCATTTGTTAAAGTATTCGTTCCTGGCGCAACGCCGAAATAACCAGCTTCAGGGTTAATCGCGAACAAACGTGTTTGACCTGATTTATCTTTACGAGGCTTGATCCAAGCAATGTCATCACCAATCGTAGTGACCTTCCAGCCCTGGAAACCTTGTGGCGGAATCAACATCGCAAAGTTTGTTTTGCCACAAGCTGATGGGAAAGCTGCTGCCACGTGATACTTTTTACCTTCAGGTGATGTAACACCCAAAATCAACATGTGCTCAGCCAACCAACCTTGGTCGCGGCCCATTGTTGAAGCAATACGTAAAGCAAAGCACTTCTTACCTAATAGGGCATTGCCACCGTAGCCTGAACCATATGACCAAATTTCACGTGTTTCTGGATAATGAACGATGTATTTAGTTGCATTACATGGCCATGCAACATCTTTCTCGCCTGCTGCCAATGGTTTACCCACAGTGTGAACGCATGGAACAAATGGACCATCGCTGCCCAACACATCAAATACGCCCTTACCCATACGAGTCATAACGCGCATATTGATAGCTACATAAGGACTATCTGATAACTCAACACCAATGTGTGCAATCGGTGAGCCTAATGGGCCCATTGAGAATGGCACTACATAAAGAGTTCTACCTTTCATACAACCTGTAAACAATGGTTGTAGAGTTTTTCTCATTTCAGCTGGGTCCATCCAGTTATTTGTAGGACCAGCATCTTCTTTTTTAGCTGAACAGATATATGTACGATCTTCAACACGAGCCACGTCGCTAGGATCTGAACACGCTAAATATGAATTCTTTCTCTTAGCTGGATTTAGCTTTTTAAGCGTTCCTGCCTCAACCATATTGGCACATAAACGGTCATATTCTTCTTGGGAACCGTCACACCAGTAAACGCTATCTGGCTGTGTAAGAGCAGCAATTTCAGCTACCCAATCAATTAATTTCTGATGTTTAACATAAGATGGCACATTAAGGGAGGCCACACCCTTCATCGTAGGTTGATTCATGGTTAGTAGTGAGTGATTGGAATACCGTAAGGATACCACTTGGCGACACTTTTAGCCTTACAAATAGGGCTTAAGACTTAGAAACCTAGTGAAATCAAACACTTCTGGAAAAAAGCGAAAAAATGGTATTTTTGGCATCTTCACGCCCTTGCTCATAAGCTACTGGCATGAGGGAATATTGAGAGTAATCCCAACTAGAGATGGCAACAGGTTGTCTAGGCTGAACGTATGTGAGCCTTAAACCCGGCAATTCTCTAACAAAGAAGTCTGGATAAGGGTAGCGCCTTGTTAACAGCACCAAAACTTCATGAGGTCGCTCCCCTGGCGCGGCTGAAAGTAAGCCATCAATCGGAACGTTATCCACCAAGCCGCCATCTAAAACGGCGCGACCATCTCGGTACATCACTGGGGTAAATGGTGGGGTACAAGAAGATTGCAAAATCAGCTCCACCAAACTATCTATGTTTTTACACGTTTGTGCCGCCACGAAAATCCGCTTAAAGCCTAACTTTTTCCCGAGCTCAGGATGCAGGTTTTTCTTGAAATATTTTTCCAGGTTATAGACCATCAAGCCCAAGGCAACGGCTGATTTAGGTCCCAACCATGCTGGGATCTGAGCAAGCCCCACCATAATTTCAGGTGCAGTTTGCAGCTGCTCAAAACCATCCTTCAACATATTCGTTAGAGCAGCTCTATAAATATGATGGTGTGGAAATAGCGGGTCTTTGGAAAAAAGGTGTGACCAATTAATGTTTTGATGAACATTAGCCAGCGCCTTAGCGTAATAATTTAAGCCCCAAAGTGCGCCATCTTTCCCAGGGCGCGCATAGAGCAAACAAGCGGTAGCTGCACCAGCACTAATAGCAACCATTCTTTTAGGGGCTTGCGGAAAGTGCTCGTTTAAGACGTGCCAAAAACCCGCCTGCCACCAACAGCGATTCCCACCCCCAGCCAACACCACTTGATCAAATTGCATCTTGCTTATTTGCCAATGCAGAAGGTGCTAAAGATTTTTCCCAACAAATCATCTGGCAAGAACTGGCCAGTGATTTTGGATAAAGACTCCTGGGCTAATCTCATTTCCTCGGCAGCAAGCTCTACCGAAAATGACTGCTCTTTCAGCAAGTGCAAAGCTGCTTGGATATGACTTTCAGCGTCTAAAAGAGCCTCAATATGTCGTTTTCTCGCCAAGATGCCACCCTCAGCTTCAGGCTGCCAACCAGCCACCAATAACAACTCTTTTTTAAGAGCGTCTAAACCCTGCCCAGTTTTTGCAGAAACATAAAAGTGTTCGCCATCAGATACCGAGGTGTTTTTAGCCCGATCAATTTTGTTCCAAATCATCTTGATGGGCACTTGCTTAGCGGCAACCGCTTGAATTTTTTTGATCAACAATTCATCTGTATCAGAGATGCTTGCGCCTTGAGAGGCGTCCATTAAGTGCAGCACTAAATCGGCTTGCTCAATAGATTTCCAGGTTCGTTCAATACCTATTTGTTCAACACTATCCGTGGTTTCTCTTAAACCAGCCGTATCTACAATATGTAATGGAATGCCATCAATTTGGATGGTTTCTTTTAATCGATCGCGCGTTGTGCCCGCAACATCAGTCACGATGGCAACCTCTTCGCCGGCTAGCGCATTCATTAAAGAACTTTTTCCAACGTTAGGTTGACCCACAAGAACAATGGTTAAACCATCTCTAATAATTGAGCCTTGTTGTGCAGCTTTTTTAACCTCTTGGATATTCTCTAGAATTTTTTGCAGGCGATTGAATACATCATGCTGCTCAATAAAATCAATTTCCTCTTCAGGGAAGTCGAGAGTTGCCTCTGTTAGCGCTCGCAACTCAATGAGCGAGTGAAGAAACACATCAATCTTTTTAGAAAACTCACCCTTCAAAGATTTTGCGGCTGACTTAGCCGCCAAAGCGCTGCTGGCATCAATCAAATCGGCAATGGCTTCTGCTTGGGCTAAATCAATCTTGCCATTTAGGAAAGCACGTTCTGTAAATTCTCCAGGCTGGGCTAAGCGAAGTTGATAAGCCTGCCCCAACTCCAAACAACGGTCCATTAATAAACTTAGTCCCGCTGAACTGCCATGGCACTGAAGTTCTAAAACATCTTCTCCAGTATATGAGTGTGGCCCTGGGAAAAAGATGGCTAAACCCTCATCAATTAACTCCCCAGCCCGATCTTCGAACTTAATCAGTGTGGCATAACGAGGACTTAATTCACTTCTGCAAAGAAGTCGACTGAGCTCTAAAACGCCTTTGCCGGATAAGCGAAGAATTCCAACACTAGCGCGACCCTTCGCGGTTGCTAAAGCAATGATCGGGTCGCGTTGTGTGGACATAGTTAAGCGGTTTTTTTGTTGCCGCCGTAAATCTTATTAATTTGCCACTGTTGAGCAATAGATAAAACGTTATTCACCACCCAGTACAAAACCAAGCCTGATGGGAAGAAGAAGAACATGAATGAAAATGCCAATGGCATCAACATCATCAACTTAGCCTGCACAGGATCAGGCGGTGTTGGATTTAACTTTGTTTGAATAAACATGGATACAGCCATCAAAATAGGCAACAAGCCAATTGGCATGCCAAACCAAACGCCAAATAATGTGTCTGGTTTTGATAAGTCGCTGATCCAACCCATCCATGGTGCAGCGCGCATTTCTACTGAAGCTAATAACACCCAATATAAAGCAATGAAAACCGGAATCTGAATCAACACAGGGAAACAACCACCAAGAGGATTAATTTTCTCTTTGCGATACATTTCCATCATGGCTTGATTTAATTTTTGTGGCTCACCCTTGTAGCGCTCTTTCATTTCCAAAAGGCGCGGTTGAACCTCTTTCATTCTGGCCATTGATTTATAGCTGGCAGCTGAAAGCGGGAAGAAGACCAACTTAATTAAAACGGTTAACAAGATGATGGCCCATCCCCAGTTATTAACAAAACCGTGGATTTTTTCAAGCAACCAAAAAATTGGTTTTGCCAAAATAGTTAACCAGCCATAGTCCTTCACCAATTCAAGACCTGGTGCTACCGTTTCAAGCACTCGCTCCTCTTGTGGTCCCACATAAAGTCTAAGCGCCTCAGACTTTTCTTGACCAACTGCTAAAGCGTCTAGCTTTGATTTAACGCCGACGCGATATTGATTTTTTTCCAACATCTCAACATACAAATCTTTTTGTAAATTGCTTGTTGGTAACCAAGCAGTCACAAAATAATGTTGAATCATGGCAACCCATGCACCTTGACCGGGTGCCTGAGTTCCTGGAACTTTTGCTTTACCTTTTTCAATTTCTGAGAAGTCTACTTTTAGAAACTTTTCGGAATCGGTATAAATGGCAGGGCCTGTAAATGTGCTGTAGAAAGAACTCTCTTCAACTTTGCCATTGAATGATGGCTTACCACCATCACGAACAATTTCAGCGTATAAGGTTGCATCTAAGTTTTGTGCACCGATGTTTTTAATCGTGTGTTTTGCATCAACAACATAAGAGTCTTTAGCTAAGGTGTAGGTTTTTTCTAAACGAACCCCGCCTTTTTCTGCTGTTAATACAACTGAATTGGTTGCGGGGTTTTTGCTAACTGAAAATACTTGCGTGTGGTTAGGAAGCTCAACGCCATTCGCTGATACCAAGCCACTTCTAGCGAAATATTGACGCTCTTTGCTACGGTCAAACAATAAAACAGCCGATTTATCTTCTTCTAAATGTTTGAGTAGTCGAGCTTTAACAATTGCACCTCCTAGAGAGTCAATTTCAAGCTCAATCACTTCATTTTTTAATGTGATGATTTCGCCGCTCTTTTGTGCGCTAGCTGCAGCAATTGGAGCTGCGGCACTTGCGACTGGTTTCGGTAAATCTTTGTTGGTGGTGGTTACAGGTGCAGTCGCCTCTTTAGCAGGCGGCTGAGAAAACAAAGATGGTTGGCCATTTGTTTTTTGCCAGCTATCAAATAGCAAAACTGCTGAGATCGTAAAGATAGCCCAAAGAAGCGTTTTTCTAATATCCATTATTTGTTTTCTGTCGTAATTTACGTAAAACTCGATTGTAGTGTGAGTAGGTTATTTCTTGATGACCTTTTCAGGTACAGGATCAACGCCGCCCTTAGCCCAAGGATGACATCTGCATAAGCGCCAAATGCTTAGATAACTTCCTTTAAGTGCGCCATGTTGCTTTAAGGCATCAATGGCATAACAAGAACAGGTTGGGTAAAACCGACATTGAGCACCCCAAAAAGGGCTCAAGGTTAATTGATATAGGCGAACCAAGCCCTGCAATAACTTTGAGATCATTTTTTTAGGAATAAGCTTTGCAATTCTGCTCGAATTTCAAGACGCTCTGCCTCTCTTAAACGATTCTTGGTTCTATCACCAATTTTTTTTCTTAACCGCAGTACAAGCAACTGCTCCTGGCTCGCACCAGACATGGGCGATGTGCGATAAATTTCTCGCATTAATCGTTTAATGCGATTTCTATCTACCGCTCTTTTCGCCAGGCGCTTGGGAACAGTTAAAGCAAATCCCAAGCCTTTCTCTTTTAGAGAATGAGCCGCAATGTACTTAGTCGTTTGGGGTCTTTGGGCGAGAACCTGTCGAATAACGCCCGCATCAGAAAGACGTGTAGAGCGAGGCAAAGACATGCTCGCTCTACAGTTTTCCGTTTCTTGCTGTTGATTAAACAGCGAGGCGTTTACGTCCTTTGGCACGGCGCGCATTCAAAACATGGCGTCCACCTTTAGTTTTCATGCGAACACGAAAACCATGGGTACGTTTACGACGAGTTACTGATGGTTGATATGTACGTTTCATAATTTTTTCCTAGCTAACCTTAGATTCTCGCCTTTTTGTACTTGGTCGTCAATAGATATTTACAGAATATATTTTTATTCACAGGATTATCTTATTGTTTTTAATAAAGATTCTTACTTATTAACAAGTTATCCACAGCTTATCCACGAACTTATCCTTTGTGGATAACTTTTAAGGAAGACTACAATCCGCTGGTGATTATGAATACTTTGACAAATTCCGATTTAACGGCAAAAAATAACCTTGAGACATTTTGGGAGTTTGTAACAACTTCTTTCTCTAAGGAGCTTTCTCCACAACAATTTAAAACGTGGATCAAGCCGTTATTTGCTTTAAATTTTGATGATAAAGATGGCATTTTATCATTGGCAGCCCCCAATCGCTTTAAGCTAGATTGGGCAAAAAATCAATTTAATCAAAGATTTATAGAACTTTCTCAAACTCATTTTGGTCGCCCTATAGCCGTTGAGTGGGTTTTGGACCCCAAAATCAAAATGGTTAATTCTTCTGATAGCCAAACTGAGTTTTTGGTAGAGAATTTTGACAAAAATACAAATAATTTAGCCGCAGATGTTACTGATGAAATGAGTGAGCTGCCCAGCATTGGAATTGATGGGCGCTCAAGACTCAACCCACATTTAACTTTTGATAGCTTTGTTACTGGTAAAGCCAATCAGTTAGCGCGTGCTGCAGCGATTCAGGTGGCAAATCACCCTGGCTCGTCCTATAACCCCATGTATTTATATGGTGGGGTAGGTCTTGGTAAGACGCACCTAATTCATGCGATTGGCAATCACTTATTACAAGAAAATCCAAAAGCTAAGATCCGCTACATTCATGCCGAGCAATATGTATCTGATGTTGTTAAGGCTTATCAACAAAAATCGTTTGATAAGTTCAAACAGTACTACCACTCATTAGATCTTTTATTAATTGACGATATTCAATTCTTTGCTGGTAAGCCAAGGTCGCAAGAAGAGTTTTTCTATGCTTTTGAGGCACTAACTGCTAACCGGTCTCAAGTCATCATGACTAGCGATACTTATCCCAAAGAAATCTCTGGAATTGATGATCGTTTGATTTCTCGTTTCGATTCTGGGTTAACCGTGGCTATTGAGCCGCCAGAACTAGAAATGCGGGTTGCTATTTTGATGAAAAAAGCTTTGTCTGAGGGGCTTCCTCTAACAGAAGACGTTGCATTTTTTGTCGCTAAACACTTGCGCTCCAATGTTCGAGAGCTTGAAGGAGCATTAAGAAAAATCTTGGCATATGTTCGTTTTCATGGAAAAGAGATCACGATAGATGTTGCCAGAGAGGCTTTAAAAGACCTCTTGTCGGTTCAAAATCGTCAAGTTTCTGTGGATAATAGCCAGAAAACTGTCGCGGATTTCTACAACATTAAAGTTGCAGATATGTACTCCAAAAAGCGACCTGCTAACATTGCAAGACCAAGACAAATTGCAATGTATATTGCTAAGGAATTGACTCAAAAAAGCCTGCCAGAAATTGGTGAACTTTTTGGGGGTAGAGACCATACAACCGTATTGCATGCTGTACGTAAAATTACTGAGGAAAGAGCTAGAGACAACCAACTAAACCATGAATTACATGTTTTAGAACAGTCTTTGAAGAACTAAAAAAGGCTGTGGAAAACTTTGTTGATAGCTTATGTATAACTATGGGAATAAGTACTTGAATAGCTTGTTGATAGATTGTGAATAATTGCCCAATTGTGGAGAACTAAGAAAAGTTATTAAAGTTTATCCAAAGGCTATTCAAAAGATATCCACAAGGTTTTATTGAAGGTAAAATGCTGATTAATAAATGTTTTTTTAGTTATCCACAGAATTTTGTTGCTTTATTAACTACTACTATAAATATATATACATTTAAATAAATACAGGAATAAGAGCCATGGAACTGGTCAGTACATCAAGAGACAAACTTTTAAAACCACTTCAACTTGTCAGTGGTATTGTTGAACGTCGACACACACTTCCGATCTTGGCTAATTTATTGTTCAAGAAGAATGGCAATGCAGTTTCTTTGATCTCAACGGATATTGAAATTCAGATTACAACTCATGCAGATTTCGGAGTTGGTGCAGAGAACCTAAGCACGACAGTTGGTGCAAGAAAACTTGTTGATATCTTAAGAGCTCTACCAGAGGGTCCTTTGAGTCTTTCTCTTAAAGACAACAAGATGGTTGTACAAAGTGGAAAGAGTCGTTTCACATTGCAAACATTGGCAGCTAATGAATTTCCAATCATGTCTGAAGCTACAGATGTTTTGGCAAGCTGGGAGATGTCTCAAAAATCATTGAAGCAATTGATTAGCCAAGTCCACTTTGCAATGGCTCAGCAAGACATTCGTTATTACTTAAACGGTATGTTGTTTGTTTTGGAAAATCAACGTGTGATGGCTGTTGCAACTGATGGTCACCGTTTGGCTTATAGCCATGTTGATTTGGATAAAGCGCCAACAGGCAATGGACAAAAACAAGAAGTCATTATTCCTAGAAAAACCATTTTGGAATTACAGCACTTGCTTGAAGACTCTGATGAAGCAGTGGTTGTTTCTTTAGCTAACAATCAAGTTAAATTTAATTTTGGTGATGTAGAACTACTTTCAAAATTAGTTGAAGGTAAGTTCCCAGACTTCCAAAGAGTGATTCCTAAAGGTCAAAACAATACGCTTGTGGTTAGTCGTGAAGCATTACAAGCTTCATTACAACGTGCTGCCATTTTGACAACTGATAAGTTCAAAGGTGTACGTTGTGTCTTGTCAGAAAATTGTTTAACGATTCAATCTACCAATGCTGAGCAAGAAGAAGCTCAGGAAGATATTGAAACTCAATATGCTGGTGACAAGATTGATATTGGTTTCAACGTTTCATATTTGTTAGATGTTTTAGCTAACTTAAAAAATGAATCTATCCAGATCAGTTTGGGCGATTCAAACAGCAGTGCTGTCATAACCCTTCCTGAACAAGAAGGCTTTAAGTATGTAGTAATGCCAATGCGCATTTAATAGTTTTATTAGAAAAGATTAATCAATGACTGTTGAAGTAAAAGCTCAGGAACAACAATACGGCGCATCATCAATTCAGATTCTTGAAGGTCTTGAGGCGGTTAGAAAAAGACCTGGTATGTATATCGGTGATACGTCCGATGGTACAGGTCTACACCATTTAGTTTTTGAAGTTCTTGATAACTCTATTGACGAAGCATTAGCTGGTCATTGTTCAGAGATTACAGTCACTATTCATACTGATAATTCCATTTCAATTATTGATAATGGACGTGGCGTTCCAACCGGTATTAAATACGACGATAAACACGATCCTAAGCGAAGCGCCGCCGAAATTGTGATGACTGAACTTCATGCTGGTGGTAAGTTCGACCAAAACAGCTATAAAGTTTCTGGCGGTCTTCATGGTGTGGGCGTTAGTTGCGTTAACGCATTATCAAAGTGGTTACGTTTAACGGTTAAGCGCGATGGCAAAGTTCACTTCATGGAATTTGCTCGTGGCGTAGTTAGCCAGCGTGAGTTAATTGAAGAAAACGGTCAGATGACTTCACCAATTAAAGTGATTGGTGAAACAGATAAGCGTGGTACTGAAGTTCATTTCCTTGCCGATGCTGAAATTTTCGGTAATGTTGAATATCACTACGAAATTCTTTCCAAACGAATTCGTGAACTTTCATTCTTAAACAATGGTGTTCACATTCGTCTAATTGACCAGAGATCTGGCAAAGAAGAAAACTTTGCTTTTTCAGGCGGCGTGAAAGGTTTCGTTGATTACATCAACAAGAGTAAAACAGTTTTACATCCTAATATTTTCTATGCAGAAGGTGAGCGCCCGTCAGAATTAGGCGGCAGCATCACAGCTGAAGTGGCGATGCAGTGGAATGATGGATTTAATGAACAAGTATTGTGTTTCACAAACAACATTCCTCAAAGAGATGGTGGTACGCACTTAACTGGTTTACGTGCTGCGATGACTCGAGTTATCAATAAATACATTGATGAAGAAGAGCTAGCAAAAAAAGCCAAAGTGGAAATTACTGGCGACGATATGCGCGAAGGATTGACTTGCGTTTTATCCGTTAAAGTTCCAGAGCCTAAGTTTTCTAGCCAAACTAAAGACAAATTAGTTTCTAGTGAAGTTCGTGGTCCTGTTGAAGAAATTGTTAGCACTTTATTAACAGACTATCTTCAGGAAAATCCACAAGACGCCAAAATTATTTGTGCCAAGATCATTGAAGCGGCAAGAGCTCGCGAAGCTGCGAGAAAAGCGCGCGACATGACTCGTCGTAAAGGCTTGTTAGATGGTTTAGGTTTGCCTGGCAAATTGGCTGATTGCCAAGAAAAAGATCCAGCGAACTCTGAACTGTTTATCGTCGAGGGTGACTCTGCGGGCGGTTCAGCTAAACAAGGTCGAGACAGAAAATTCCAAGCGATTTTGCCGCTTAAGGGAAAAATCTTAAACGTTGAAAAAGCACGCTTTGACAAAATGTTAAGTAGCCAAGAGGTGGTCACTTTGATCACTGCGCTTGGCACGGGTATTGGTAAAGAAGAATACAACCCAGATAAGCTACGCTATCACCGCATCATTATCATGACCGACGCGGACGTTGACGGAAGCCACATCAGAACATTGTTGTTAACTTTCTTCTATCGCCAAATGCCTGAGTTGGTAGAGCGCGGACATATCTATATTGCACAACCACCGCTCTATAAAGTTAAGCAAGGCAAAAACGAGCAGTACATCAAAGATGATGTTGCCTTAAATGCTTATTTGCTTAACCTGGCACTAGAGAATGCATCCATCGTTTTAGCGGACGGAAAAGTTATCGACAACGATCGATTAACTAGTTTGTCGAATGATTATCAAACGATTCAAAATATTGTTGATCGTTTATCAAGAAGTATGGATGAGGGTTCTTTGCGAGCCATTGCTAATGGCGTTCGTCTAAATCTTGATACGGAGGCAGCTGCTAACCAATCTGCTGCTGATTTAAGTAAGTATTTTGTTGATCAAGTAGATAAGTTAGCCAAGCCAGAAATTATTGTTCAAAAAGATGAGCGAACCGAGCGATATCGCTTACTGGTATCTCGCAAAGTTCATGGCAACACAAAACTTTCTGTGATCGATTCAGATTTTGTTCATGGCGCGGATTATGAGGCTTTAGAAAAAGCTTCAACAGCGTTAACGAATGTGCTGGGTGCTGGCGCAACAGTTAAGCGTGGCGATCCAGATAAAAACGTTAAGGAAGCCAACGTGAAGGACTTCAGAGAAGCGATGGAATGGTTGCTTGCTGAAGCAGAGCGCGGCGTTAGCCGTCAACGTTATAAGGGTCTGGGTGAGATGAACCCAGAGCAGTTATGGGAAACAACCATGGACGCTAACTCAAGAACTTTATTGAAGGTTCAAATTGAAGACGCTATCGCTGCTGATCAAGTCTTTACGACACTGATGGGAGATGAGGTTGAGCCCCGCCGTGCGTTTATTGAAACAAATGCTTTAATCGCCAGAAATATTGATGTCTAAGAAAAAAGTAAAGAATGAATGGGTTGAGGTTAAGAACTCAACCATTCATGGCAAGGGCGTTTTTGCTCGCAAAGATATTCCAAAAGGTCAAAAAATCATTGAATATGTTGGCGAGCATATTACTTGGAAGGAGGCGTTAAGGCGCCACCCACATGACCCAAGTCAGCCGAATCACACATTTTATTTTGGGCTTGAGG
>JACCDX011268448.1_pt1 | contig 12287 bp, 8 predicted proteins | sample 7449681 | NCBI WGS metagenome assembly JACCDX01 (sample SAMN15323450, study PRJNA562643) | freshwater metagenome | isolation source: river surface water | place: USA:Blue River Watershed | collected 2017-08-18
ACCTCTTGTGCATCAATTCCATCTGCTCGCTGCAGCGCAGCTAATTTCTTTAAATTTGCAATTCCTTTTTCATTTCGAGAAACAACAATTCCACCCTTTGCCTCTAACTCAAATCCGCCACCGATATCGGTATTTAATTCAAACCAAGCATCACGACTGCGAAGTGCCAAAGTTAATTCTGGACTCGGCTCTTTATCGGAAACTAAAATATTTCCTTCACCAGCACCTGTTGTGCCACTTGCTACTGGCCCGCGATCAATTACTAAAACCTTTAAACCCGCATTAGTTAAAGCCAGTGCACTACAGGCACCAACAACTCCAGCACCTATGACTATCGCATCGGGGGATCTCACCCCCTAAATCTACTGGTCAAACAATCCTTATTAAACAGCACTCCGATTTTCGGTAGGTTGGATCAATTCAATTAATTGAAAAGGCAAGCCATTAGTATGCAGTGGGAGGCCTTCTCTTACTAGGCGTTTAACTTCATTTAAATCTTTGTTTTGATACCCAACCAGCCCTACCTCATCACAGGTGGCTATCCATTGTCCATCTTCAAAAAAGTATTCAATATTTAATGTAATAATTTCCAAGCCTCCTCTTCTGTAAGCCCCGCTTTATCGATCAAAATCTCTCTAACAATACGTCCATTAATTTCGGCATTCTTGTGAAAATGAAAGAGAATTGGTTCTCTTCCAGGTGCCACCAAATAATGATGAGAACCTCGATTTTTATTTCGTTTTAAGTAATTCAAAGGATTGTTCATCAAAATTCGCAACATCCTTTCTGCCTTTATTGATGGAAATTTTCGCATCCGCCAATTGTTTTAGCAAGGAGGTGAAGTGTTTTTGAAAATTGAATTAACTGTGAATCTTGAACAATCTGTGGAAACAACTTTCGGTAAACATGTTCTGATTATTGATTACTGGCGGTAAACTAATTTCATGAGAAAAGTCGGAGCGGTACTTCTTGCATCCTCACTTCTTTTTCCAACTCAGGTTTCTGTAGCTGCAGAGACAAGCACGGCAACTAAATCTCAATACGAGAGCGCCCTGACTGCACTAAACAAATTACCGGTAAAAGGGCGGGCGGCGAAAACAGGTTACTCGCGTGAACAATTTCCACATTGGAAGGATCCAGATAAAAATGGCTGTGATACCAGAAATGATATTCTGAGAAGAGATCTAACCAAGGTTTCATTTAAGGCAGGTACCAATAATTGCAAAGTTATATCTGGATCTTTACTAGATCCGTATAGCAACAAATTAATCTCATTTGATTTAAGTAAATCAACCTCTAACATCGATATTGATCATGTGGTTGCGCTATCTAACGCATGGCAAACCGGTGCTTTTCAGTTAACCCTTGCGCAACGCACCAACTTTGCCAACGATCCACTTAACTTATTGGCAGTTGACGCTAAATTAAATAGACAAAAAGGTGATGGCGATGCGGCAACTTGGCTGCCGCCATATAAGTCCTATCGGTGCACATATGTGGCAAGGCAGGTATCGGTTAAATCCAAATACAAATTATGGGTGACCCCACCTGAGAAGGCGGCAATAAGTAAATTACTAGATGGGTGTATCAATAACTAATTAAGTCTGGCGTAACCCCAACTTAAATTTGCAGCAACTGTGACCCAGATTTGGTACGGAATTAACAAGGCAAAAATTGCCGGAGATGATTTATAAGCGATTGCTAATAAGCCAAGCGTCAGTATTGCCACCATGGTTAAGGCAGTTGATGCAGCGGATAAATTGTGTGGCCGATAAAACTGATAAGCCCAGGTGAGTGCGCAAACCACACTAGCTGCAAAGATACTTAGATAAGTTATTACCAAAGTTGTATTAAGTCGCTGTGAAACATTTACGGCAGCAACACCCAAAACTATAAAGTTGTATGGCCAGATGATTCCAAAGATAAAATCAGGAGGTTGCCAACTCGGTGCATTTAGTGAGCGGTACCAATTATCGCCAGTATTGACCCAAAGCCCAGAGCCGATGGCGTACACCAAAACCAAGCCGATTCCAATTAATGAGCCCGCTGATTTGATCATATTCACAGCCTATCTCATCAAATCTAGGATGAGTTGTTTGATGCTGATTGTCAGTTACGCAGAGTAGTTTTATCCAATCGATTGATTGGAGCTTTGATGTTTGAAACACTTTTCTTTGCATCTCTAATTTACCTATTTTTAAATAGAAAGAAGAGAAGAAAGAGAGGCTTAGACTCTGAGTTAAAGGAGCTACTCCAATCCTCAAATGATTCAACCGGCATCGCACTAGACATTAAGAATTACTTACTACGGGTTTTAGATGATGATAAAAATGATCGCGAAAAATTTAATGATGATCAATTAGCCGAAGCGCAGCGAATCTTCGACCGAGCAGGCCCCAGAGCTTTCTTCTGGATGACTGAGATCGCAGCGCAAATGACCTTGCTTGCTACGGCCCAGATAAATGGAATTCCGACCAATGTAAATTATGAGGTTAAAGAGGGTGCCACACCCGAGCAAATTATTGATGCGGTTGTAAAGATTTAACCAATTATCAGTTTTATTAAAACTATATAAACAAATACTCCACCCAAACGATAAATATATTTACCGAGTTTAGATCGCTTCCAGTTATCAGCTTTATCGGGAGACTCATTAAAGAATCCAATAATTGCTAAAATCAAACCAGGAATTGCTAGTAGATAAAAGGAGGTTCTTAGGTAGTTGTTTGGATCTGAAATTATTTTTTCAAGCCAACTAGATGCAGCTCCACCGATCAAAATCATCAAAACAATTTGTGGCGTACCTGAAGGAATAAACCTAAACAATTTTGCAGTTTTATGAAAATTTGACTCGATTAAACCGATTAGATTCGGGAGAGCAAAAAATGACACTCCTAACCATAGCTCGGTAGAGATACCGATAAATGGTTCAGCTAAAAATATAAAGGTTGCGATTTTTAATAAGCTGCTTAGAGTTTTTTGTATATTTGAGCCATCTACTAAATCTGGAGTTAGGAAATTGGTTCGTTTTGGGTATGCATGGGTTGCAAGATCTTCCAGAGCAAATCTAATCATTACGCCGATAGCCGCTGTGACAGCTATCAGATTCACCTTTTGGCTAATTGCTAATTGAATTCCCGCTAGTGCTGGCAGGGCTCCAACCATTTTCTGAACCACCCATCCTGTGAGCAGGGCGGCGAGAAAATAATCTGAAATTCTCTCCCAAAGTGAGGCTAAATCTGTAACTCTTCTGCGTAGCGGACGAAATGCACTAGCTATTAATATTGGTGCAAAGAAAATTGCAGATATTCCTATTTGAGTAAGAATTTCATCTCTTGTTCCCAGATTGCCTTCAAGGCCAACGCCCATGGCAAAAGCAAGCATTGCAATAAATCCGGCTAATGAGTCCAAAATTCCAATTAACATAATTATTAAAATTAAGGGAACTGTAGGTGGCAAGGCTTGCCATTTACTTTCAGATAAGGCATTCAATCCAAAGTAAGCGCCAATTGGATAAATCAAAAAAGAAAGCGAGCCCAACATTGCTCTTAAATAATTACCATCGGCAAAAATGCGGGCGATTAAAGGGGAGTAACGAGAGAAAAGTAGAGATGCTTCCAACATCCCATTATCAATTTGGGCAGTTAGCGGTGCTCGCCAGGTAATTGATCTATCACCAATACCAGACTCCTTATCTGTTTTATTTATTGATCCTGCTTCGATACCCTCCAATGAATCTTGCTCCTCGCTTTCAGGCTTTGCCGCTCCTAAAGCAGTGACCGCGGCAAATGCCGTTACTGCGATGGCTGCAACATTCTTGGCGTCATCCGCTGGATTGTATTTGGGGAGTAGATCTCGATCAGTTATGTTTTCCAATAAATCTGGACAGTTATTGTCCCAACGAACTATTCGTTCGTTATCTTTACAGAAACTTATTTGTTTATCACTGACAACATTTTCAGCATCTAATACTTGGATTGTAATTGTATAAAATCCCGGGTCTACTTCATCCGGTATTTCGATGTCTAGATCCTCTGCTTCTTGTTGGGTAATTCGGTCAATAACTACTGTTTCAGCAAATGCCGAAGGGGAAAGAAGTAAAAATGAGATAAATAAAATAAATAAAGTAGCAAATAATTTTCTCACTACTTTCCAACTCCTGTAATAGTTACTTTTACTCGTTGACCTGGCTTTAAGTTAGAAATTCCAATTTTTGCATTTTTACTTGACTCTGGAGTTATCGCCGTAGGGCTACTATTTGTGTTTTTAGGAGTTTTTATTTTGGCTTCAATTACTACACTTGATTTTGAATTACTTACTACTGGGCTGTTCAAAGTTGGACTGTTTGAAGCAAGGGTCACTGATTGAAGAGCTCTAGCGGTAGCTTCTTGAGCTTGGATTGCAATTTTGCTTGCCTGTGCAGAGGTTCGGTCCGCAATTAAGTCGGCTTTGCTAGCATTTTTTTCAGCGGTAATAGCAGCTTTTTCGGATGATTGGGCGAGTGATGTAGCTTTTTGCTCCTCCACTTTAGCAATTTCAGCCTGTGTTATTAGCGTGGGGTCTGATTTGGCAGCCAGCGCAAGTAAGATTGATTTTTCTTTAGCATTTGCAGCATTCAAAGCGGCGTTTTCTGCGATGGCACGAGCTGTATTTGCTTTATTGAAAGCCAGATTAGCTTGATTACGATCAGTTCCTGCTTTATTAACTGCAATTTGAGCATTGCGAACCGCTTGTGCAGCTTTGGCGGCGGAAACTACAACATTAGATTTAGCAGCACCAGCTTCAAATGCAGCTGTTGCCGCTTTTATTGCTGTTAATTGCGCTTGAGTGGATTTGGTTATGGCAATTGCTGCAGCATTTTGAACTATGTTTTGTGAATTATTTACAGCTACTGTGGCAGCATAAACTTCAGCTAGTGATTTGATTACATTCGAAGTTGCTAATTGAGATTTCTCTGCCGCAACTTCTGCTACAGATTTGGCCTCCATAACTGTCGATGAGGTTGGTGGCAATTGCGCAGACAAGAGTGCGTAGTTTTCAGCTGCAGCCTTTGCCTCTGCGCTTGCCGCCGCTGCGATAGCCTTAAATTGTTCAGTATTTGAAGAAGCAATTTTTAGAGCCGCAGCATCCTTATCAGCTTTAGCTTGGGCTTGGGCCAATTCAGCCGCAGCTTTATTTGCTGCTGCATCTGCGACCTGTGCAGCATTAATTGCTACTTGTTTAATAGCTTCAATTTTTGCCTCAAGAGTTTTTGCATTAACTGCAATTTCAGAAGCAACCTTCGCAGCAATTAATTTCTGATTAGCCTCTTCAGTTGCCTGCGCTGCCAATTTAGCTGCACTATCAGCATCCAGATTTGCTTTTTCAGATGCATTTTCAGCCTCTTGTTTATCAATTGCTACCTTTTCAGTTACAACCTCAACATTCTTTGCACTTTCTTGAGCTCTATTTTGTGCATCCGTCACACTCTTTTGTGTCGGAGTGTTTGAGTTGTTAGTACCAGGCGCAGGAGTGGAAGGCATTTGCGGGCTTGGTGACGGTGTTGTTGTCGGCACGGCAGGAGCAACCGGAGTTACAGTACTGCTATTGCCAGAACTAGATGTACCTGAAGCATTGTATGCCTCAACTAAAAACTTGTAATTGGTTTCATTATTTAATCCGGTGACGATACAACTTCCACCCGTTGAAATGGCAATTGTGCACTCTTTGGCGGGAGAGATGGCGACTCCAGATGAGTCGAGTGCTTTAATGGTGTACAAATCAACTACACCACCAGTTGTAGGTTCATTCACTGTTACCGTAACTTGGGAATTTCCAGCAACTACCGTGGGAATACTTGGAGTACCTGGGGCGGTCACAATGGTCGAGTTATTAATTACTGAGGCAGATGAAAATGAAGGAAGATCATTAAGTGATGTGTCTTGAATTGCATAGGTATCGTTTCCAGAAGTTGGATCGGTGTAAGAGATAGTTACAGTTCTTCCGGAATCAATCGAATTCGTCAATGTCAAAACGATAGTGCTTCCAGAAACTGATCTAGATGAAAGTGGAACTGATACACCACGTGCAGTGACTGTGTAGGTAGACAGAGCAGCAGTGTTGGCAGCAATTGGCTCTGAAAAAGTCATGGTGAGAGTAGTTCCATTGGAACTAAGAACTCTACTTATAACCGATGGAGGACCAGCATCTGCTGGTGCATATCCTGCGGATGCACCGGAAAAATTTCCGTTAGTTGCTGCGTTTGCAGCCTTAATTTTGAAACTATACGTCTGACCATTAGTTAATCCAGTTACCGTTGTTGAGGTAGATGATGAAGTTCCATCATTAAAAGTGGTCCAAATGGCCGATGGATCGCTCGGATCATCTTGTGTCGATTGAATTTGGTAATCTGTAATCGCACTTCCACCATTTGAAGGGGCACTCCAACTAAGAGCGATGCTTCCATCTCCTGCGACACCTGTGATATTCGAGGGTGCACCAGGCGCACTTGCTATAACAAGTGAATTTGCGGATGGATCGGATAGATTATTTGAATTATCGACCAAATAAACTTTGTAAGTTCCGTTTACTAAACCGGCAGCTGAGAGATTTGTATCGGAGTTTGCAGAAGATATCGAAACACTGTTCCATAAATTCCCATTTGCAGAGGTGATATCAGACAAAGTTGAGACGGCAACTGTTGAACTAACCAGATAGGCGGTTCCAGTTTTTGTTCCCTGAACAGTTGCATTTTCGGAATTTAAAATTACCGCAGTTGCAACTGCAGCTGTTGGAGCTAATCGATCTAGAGTAAGCAATCCTGTTGATCCAGCGGATAAGTTACCGGCGCTATCTAATAAATACAATTTGTAAGCACCGTCCTCTAAACCACTAACTAAAATATTGGCATTAGTGTTAATGGCTGTAATTTGAATTGAACTTTTTTGCGAAGAAGCTGCGTTTGTAATGCTAGCGATATTAGTGACAGACACAGAACTTTTTACTAAATAGGCTATTCCTATTTCACCACTTGTAACCGCAAAATTATTGGCACCCCCAACGCCTATTGTGCTTGAAGTGATTGATGCTGTTGGGGCAGTGCTATCTACAGTGAAGAGCAGTGAATTTGAGTCTAGAGATGTGTTTCCTGCTGCATCAGTTGCATTTGCAGTTAGCGTCAGACTGCCTTCGCTGACAGAGCCAGATTGGCAGGTAAATATTCCAGAAGAAGATGTACAAGTAGATCCATTTGAAACACCCCCTACATAAAGTTGTACAACCGATCCGCTCTCTGCACTTCCAGTAAATTCAATGCTGTTAACCAGATAAGTTTTATTATCTGTATTTGATGTACCCAGGTCGGAATTATTTGCCATATCTAATGATGAGGGTGCACTAGGGGCGATTGTGTCAACGGTAATCGAAAGTGAAGTTGAGGCTGTAGATGTATTTCCAGCGGCATCGGTTTGTATAACAGTTATGCTCCAAACGCCATCAGCTAAGCTTCCTAAGCTGCAACTTCCAGCGCTTACTGTGCAGTTAACCGAAGTTGTTCCAGCTTTGCTTGCAGTAACAATCGCCGTTGCTCCTGCTTCAACACCGGATACTGAAATTGTTGGTGTTGAATCATTTGTTATGTTGTCGGAGTCAGACCTTCCGCTATCTGAAGCAGTGAAAAGATCCACAGCTGAAAGTTGCGCCGGTGCAGTTGTATCGATTACAAAATTCTTATTTGCACTAAGTGAGCCACTAGTTCCCGGTGCAGGAAGTGTTAGTACTGCATTTATTCCAGTAGCAGCACTTATAATTGTGCCAGGCGAAATTCCTAACGCAGATGTTGAAAGATAATCTAAATCTGATGCAGAATCACCGCTTTGAACTGTGTAAGTGAATACTAAAATTTTTGAACCAGAACCGGAAACATATGAAACATCCCTATCCATTGCTCCCGTTTCTAGGGCAATTTTTGGAACTCCGCTTACAGTTACTGTTTCAGTGAATGTAACTTGAATAGTTAATGTGTCGCCAACTTTTAAAGATCCATTTGAATTTGTGGCAGTGACATCAGAAACTATTGGAGCGTCGGTAATTTGATAAGTTCCATTTTGATAAGAGTATGAATAATTTGAGGAGCTACCTGTTGAAAATGTGAGTAACGCAGAGGAAGGAGCGATTGTATAAGTACCTGCAGTTGTTGGAACCGACGCGGATCCGTTAAAAGTTTTCGTAATTGATGAGATCGTTGCTGAGTCGCTTCCAATGAAACCTGAAATGAGATATGTAAAGGTTGGGGTAGCAGCACCTGAAATAATCGATTTGCTCTCTGCACTAATTGTTAAAGTTTTGGAATTAAATATAAATGTTACGGTTTTAGATATATCTGCATAGGTAGCATCTCCTAATTTTGAAGCTGTAACGGTGCAACTTCCTGCAGAGGAAGCAGATAATTTGGCATCAGTGATCGAACAATTTCCGCTGGCTACAGCAAAGGTAATTGGATTGCTGGATGTTCCACCTGATGCGGTTAATGTTACTGAGTCACCGTAGGTAAGCGTTGAGCCGGAAAATGTTAAAGCAGATTGATCGGACTTAGCTTTAGTTACTGAGAGCGTATAAGTAGTTCTGCTACCGTCCTGAGCGTACCCAATGATCGTTACTGTATTGATCCCAATATTTAGCGCAACTGATTTAGGAGAACCACTAGAAGTTAAAGTTGAATTTACGGTGACTGTCTCGCCAACACCCGAGAAGGAGGGCGTCACATTAATCGAAGATGTAGTGCTATCAACAGCAACAGAGTATGAAAGTTGACCTGCGTTAAATGATGGCGAGAGCGAACCACTTGAAAGCGCTATTCCTGTTAAAGAGGAAACATTGCCGATTGTTGTTACAGAGGTTGTGGCATAAGTAGTGCTGGAATTATTTCCATTTCTAGCCGTAACTCGAAACTCATATGTTTCTCCACTAGCTAAACCGGAAATTGAGGCAGAATTAGAATTAGAAGTTTGTGAAAATGAGGTTAAATTATTCCAACTATCCGAGCTCTTTTTATAGGTAATCGCATACTCATTAGCACCAGACACCGATGTCCAGGAGAGTGCTGCCGAATTACCTCCTTGGGTAGCACTTAAATTAGTTACTGCGCCTAATGTTGGATTTGCAATTTTTCCCCATATTTGAAAGCCAGAGGCGCCTAGTGGATTGGAAATCGAGCTTGCGAAATAATTTGCATTTGAAGAATGGTCCCATCCATTTGAAACATTGCCTGTTCCATAATCTCCTACGCCAATTCCCAAGAATCTATCGCAACTTCCAGCATCTCCCTCATTATTAGTTAGCAGAGCCCAACGCGCAGTTAATCCTGTACATGAGATGTTAAATCCATAGTTTGTCCAGCCGAATTGTAAAGATAAGTTTGATTGCGACTTGAGCGAATTTCTATTTATTAAATTGGTTGCAGAACCATTTAACCGATTAAAAGCAGTGGTGGAGGATATAGTTTCAAGCCAAGTTAAACCATTAAAGCCACTTGAAGTTATGTCGCCTCCTGCAGAGTAATTTCCACCGTTGTAATCTTTGAACACCGCCATTATTTTAGTAATCGCTAATTTATTGTAAGAAGAAAATTTAGCATTTGTAATTACATCATCTGCCAATGAGTTTTCATTTAAAACAAAGGTTGATGAAGCAAAAAAATCTGAACTGTAATTAAAACTAGTTGATTTTGTTCCTTTCATCATCAACACCCAAGAGCCATTGTCTGTGTTGGTTCTGTTCATTTTCAAATAAGATTGTGTAGATGTACCTTCGATATTGATCCAATAAACACCGTCTTGCGTTGTTCCATAAAGGTTATAAATTTCCTGAGGAGAGCTTGCTGGGCAGGCCTGACTGAATCCAATTAAACATTGGGTTCCAGCTGCTGTAGCAGCACTGGATCTCTCCATTGCAATAATCTGTATTGATGATAAGAAAATTGAGAAAATGGCCATAGACCCGGTCAGGCTCTTAAGTACTCGAGGCATCAATTTCACTAGGCAAATCTAATTCATCAGCTGATAAGCCCCTAAGTACGAGGTATATGAAAGTAATTTGCCCATCACCCCCTGCATGTAGCCCCTCCTATTAATAGTAATTTCTGTGAAATTGCTGGTTGTAATATTTGCAGGTGCCAAAGGATCAAGACGAAAGAAATTATGGATACGGGGCAGCAGGAGAAGTGTCCCGGCCTAAACAAAAAGGGTTTTCTGTAAAAGCGAGATTACGTTATCGATTTGATAACTCAATAACAAAGGGTCAAGGCGCATTTGTTATGTGGCTGGCCATTCTTGGTCTGTTGGTTTCATTTTTCATTAGCTTAGTTCGAGTCTTCCTTGAACCCCAGGAGGGCAAATCATTTTTAGTGTCCTTACGTGAATTTTATTGGGGTACAAGTAATACCGTTATTTTTGATGGCAAAATTCCATCTGGAGTTTTTGCGAACAAAATTGTCTCAATCCTAATTTGGATTGCCTCTGTGTCTGTCGCGGCAACAATTATCGCTTTTATCACTAATAAATTACGAGAGAGAGTGGATCAACTCCGCAAAGGCAAGAGCCCCATTATTGAAACAGGCCATACTTTAATTTTAGGCTGGTCCAATCGCGCATTTCCAATTATTCAACAATTAGTTGTTGCAAATGAAAATAGACGCAAGGCGGTAATTGCGATATTTGCAGATATCGATCGAGAAGAAATTGAAGATCAAATTGCAGCCCGAGTTCCGGATTTAGGTAAAACCAAAGTTGTCATTAGAAATGGTGATCCAACAAATCCTAAAGAATTGGCGCGTTCTAATTTATCCAATGCCTCTTCGATAATTGTTTTAGATGACGATACATCGGGTGATGCATCTGTAATTGCAACCGTGCTTTCTATCAACGCAGTTGCTCCTGATTCAAAGATTTCAATTATTGCAGAGATGGATAATCGAGTTCATGCTTCTGCATTGCAACAAGCCACCGAAGGTCGTGTTTTAACGGTTAGGTCAAATGAAATTATTGCTCGCGTTACGGCACAAGCGAGTAGACAACCAGGTTTAGCTGCAGTAATTCTAGATCTTCTAGATTTTGAAGGCGATGAAATCTACTTTGAGACTGTACCTGATTTATATGGTGACATTTACGGTAACGCGCTGCTCTCATTTGAAAAAGCATCAGTAATCGGAATTCGATCAGCCAGCGGTGAGATATCTATCAATCCGGAAACAAACAGAAAAATTAAAGCTGGAGATCAAGTTATCGCAATTGCAGGTGATGATGACAAAATAATTTATAGCAGTAATTTATTGGATTTGAAAACTGTTAAATTCAATAAGACTAAAGGCGCCAAACAAAAGCGAAAAGCAGAACACTTACTTGTAATTGGTTGGTCACAGATGGGTTCGGCAGTATTGAATGAGTTAACGCCGTTTCTTCCATTTGGATCAACGATTCATATTGTGGCAAACCCAAATTTGTTTGATAAGAAATCTTTACCCGGAAATAGAATTCGAAAAATTTCAACTAAGTTCACGCCTCATCACGGTGAATTAGATGAGTTAACTAAGGTTGCAAAATCCAAGAGATTCAATGAAATTATCGTGCTTGCCTACCGCGAAAATATTTCACAGGACGAAGCAGATTCTCAAACAATGCTCACTATGTTGCTTCTTAATAAATTATTCAATGAGGATGGAAATGGTGTTGAGCCCACCCGGTTAGTTGCTGAAATTCTGGATTCTCGTAAAGCTGATTTAGCACGCGTGGCTGCTGTAGATGATTTAGTAGTCAGTGATAATTTGGCTGCATTAATGGTTGCCCAAGTTTCACAGAATCCAGAGTTAGCTCCGGTATTTGAAGATATATTCGATGCTCAAGGGGCAAGCATAAATGTGAGACCGGTTGAAGATTATGTTGAATTGGGTAGGGAAATTTCATTTGCCCGACTGGTTGCTGCCGCAGCAATTAAAGGTGAATCCGCAATTGGATACCATTTTGCGAGTTATCCGAAGAATGATCCAGCAGCGGGAGTTAATTTGAATCCTAAAAAAACTAAAACATATGCGCCGAAAGTTGGCGATGGCATAGTGGTAATAGCAGAGCTCTAACTAAAGCTCTTTAACTCTCTCTTTAACTATATCCTGCAACAACTTGGCATTAATCTTCCAATCAACCGGTACTTGAATGGTTTTTTTATTGGTTTTGTAATCCTCTAGTCGATCGGCAAACTTCTTAATCACATCTTTGCCCCAAGGTCCAAGCAATATATGGTTTTTTAATACTGAAACT
>JACCDX010356804.1_pt1 | contig 12286 bp, 10 predicted proteins | sample 7449681 | NCBI WGS metagenome assembly JACCDX01 (sample SAMN15323450, study PRJNA562643) | freshwater metagenome | isolation source: river surface water | place: USA:Blue River Watershed | collected 2017-08-18
CGGCTCTCAACGCTCTTAACTTCGCGCGTCAGAGTGTCATAAATTCTTAACTGACCAGTATCAGCATCTCTTCTATTAAATACCGGAATAACGCGAAATAGTGCAACGTCAGACGGTTGAAAGTCAATCAACTCTCCGCGGCGATTGATAAGGCTTGTCTCACTCTGTAAAACTCCGACGATATCCCTAAAGCCACCCTCAGAATCATGGAGGCGAATTGTGGCTCGATTGCCAATCGCGGCTCTCAGATCTTCGGCGCTCATAACCCCAACAGTAATCGTGCAATCAACCTCTTGCAGGGTTAGAATTACCGCCTATCGTTTCGAGCCTTCTGGAGGAATCCCGTGACCTATGTAATCGCCGAACCTTGCGTTGACGTTAAGGATAAGTCCTGTCGCGAAGAGTGCCCTGTTGATTGCATCTACGACGGCACCCGCATGCTCTATATCCAACCTGATGAGTGCGTAGATTGCGGAGCCTGCGAGCCGGTCTGCCCTGTTGAAGCGATTTATTACGAAGATGATGTTCCTGGTCAGTGGGAAAATTACAAGAAAATCAATACAGAATTCTTTATTGAACTTGGTTCACCTGGGGGAGCATCAAAGGTCGGAGAAACAAATTCCGATCACGCAGATGTGACTGCTCTTGCGCCAAAAACTTCCTGATTTTCCGTGGGATGCACTCGCACCATATGCAGAGCTCGCACGAAAGTATCCTCAAGGAGCAATTGATCTCTCTGTAGGCACACCTGTCGACTCAACTCCTGAATTTATTCAAGAGGCTTTTCGTAGCGCCTCGAACTCTCCAAGTTATCCAGTAACTGTCGGAACTCCGGAGTTGCAAAGCGCAATTCGAAGTTGGGCAGAGAAAACTCTTGGAGCAACGGGAGATTTTGGAGTTCTGCCATTAATCGGATCCAAAGAGTTCGTTGCCTGGCTTCCAACTTTTCTTGAAGCACAGAGCGTTCTCTATCCAGAGATTGCATACCCCACATATCTAGTTGGTTCGCTGCTTGCGCAAGCAGAAGCAACGGCAGTTGCTATCGATGCTTCAACATGGCCATCTGCAGATATGGCATGGGTGAATTCACCTTCTAATCCGTCGGGACGCGTGCACTCCGAATCTGAATTTCGCGCTGCCATCGATTGGTCACGAAAGAATGGCGCAACCCTTGTCTCGGATGAGTGTTATCTCGAGTTTGGGGATTCACAGACTCCAACTTCAATCTTGAAGCACACCGGTGGAGACAATAAAAATATTCTGGCGGTGTACTCGCTATCAAAGAGATCTTCTATGGCCGGCTATCGTGCTGCATTTGTTATCGGAGACCCACTCTTAATTGCGAAGATATTAGAGGTTCGCAAGCATGCAGGAATGATGGTCTCTCTTCCCGTGCAGAAGGCGATGATTGCAGCCCTCTCTGATTCTTCTCATGTTGCAGAGCAGCGAAATCGCTACAACTCCAGGCGAGCCAAGCTAGTCCCTGCACTTCAAAGCGCTGGCTTTGAGATTCATGATTCAGCTGCGGGGTTATATATCTGGGCTACGAGAAATGAGAGCGCATGGGATTCAGTCTCATGGCTTGCAGATATCGGAATCATCGTCACCCCCGGAATCTTCTATGGCGATAAAGCTGCGCAATTCATCCGTATTGCAATGACAGCAACCGATCAGCAGATCTCAGATGCTGCAGAGCGCATCAACTCTGCAGCTACAAATAAGAAGTCAGGTAGGTAAGAATGGCCGTTGGAATTCTTCTCGTTGGCGGCTTCGGCACACGTCTAAAGCCGCTAACAAATGATTCTCCTAAACCGATGCTTCCTGTCGCAGGTCTTCCTGTTACCGAACATCAAATTCTTGCCGCTAAGAAGGCTGGTCTTCACACAATTGTCCTGGCAACCTCGTATTTAGCTGAGGTCTTTACTCCCTATTTTGGAGATGGCAGCAAGTGGGGGATAAAGATTCTCTACGCAGTTGAGAAAGAACCTCTTGGTACTGGTGGGGCGATTCGTAATGCTGCAGAGCTTCTTGGACGCGATGAACCAATTGTGATTTTTAACGGAGATGTCTTGAGTCGTCACTCAATTGCAGATCAAATCGCCTTTCATGTAGAGAAAGGCGCAGATGTGACTCTGCATTTGATTGAAGTTGACGATGCTCGTGCATTCGGATGCGTACCAACTGATTCTTCAGGCCGCGTAACTGCATTTCTTGAGAAGATGGATAACCCAGTTACTAATTCAATCAATGCCGGTTGTTATGTTTTCTCTCCATCAGTAGTTGATGAGATTCCACTTGGTGAAGTTGTCAGCATTGAACGCCAAACATTCCCTGCACTTGTATCTAATGGCCGCGCTGTCTTCGGATTCAAAGATCAGTCTTACTGGCTCGATGTCGGTACTCCCGCCGCGCTATTTAAGGGTTCTCGTGATCTTGTCGGGGGAGCGTTCCTGGCTCAACCTGGCACCACAATTGCCGAGAGCGCCCGAATTACAGGTGGAACATCAATCGGTTCGGGCTGTGTTATCGAAGCTGATGTAATCATCGACGACTGCATCATTGGCGATAACGTCACAATCGGAACGGGTTCGCATCTGTCACAATCTTTCGTAACTCATGGCACAAGGGTGGCCGCAGATTCAAAAAAATCGCAGAAATACCTCTCCCCAAGCGGTGAATTACCAATTTCTCTCTAAAAACCGCACTTTTCGCCGGCAAATATCGAAAAAGTCTCTACCTTGGGGTTGACTCAAAGGGATTACACGGGTGTAATTCACTCCTAGAGCGCGAGTGATTCACAATGAATCCCGCCCCTAATGACTTGAGGAGATTTGCGAATGCCAATCCGCCCAGAAGGAAGTTCAACTGGCAAGCCATCAGCCCCCACTGCTGGACCAACTATTCAACTAGCTAGCGGAGAGAATTTTGAGCTCTCCTGGCAGGAGCGCTCACTATGCGCCCAGACAGACCCTGAAGCATTCTTTCCTGAAAAGGGCGGATCGACTCGCGAAGCAAAGCGCGTCTGCCTTTCTTGCGAAGTTCGTCAAGAGTGCCTCGAATATGCCCTTGCCCATGATGAGCGCTTTGGTATCTGGGGCGGACTCTCTGAGCGTGAGCGTCGCCGTTTAAAGCGCCGCCCTGCTTAACCGGAGGCCAATATTCCAGCCGACTTTTGCAGTTATTTTAGTTAGGTAGGTTCTACCTATGAGCTCCCAATGCGTTACGGCAATTCTTGTCGTTCACGATGGCGCAACATGGCTTCCAGAAGTTGTTGCATCAATTGCATCGCAAACTCGCAAAGCAGATCAAATAGTTGCAATCGATACAGGATCTATTGATTCATCTGCGAAATTACTTAAAGGTGCACGCATCCCTGTAGCAACACTAGACAGGGAAGTTGGTTTCGGCGCTGCCATTGCTCACGGCGTTGCACAGCTCCCAACACAGATAGCTGATAGTGAAGAATGGATTTGGATCCTTCACGACGATTGCGTTCTCCATCCGGGTGCACTCGAAGCACTTCTCGATGCAATCGCGGATAGACCAAGTGTTGTTATGGCTGGTCCAAAGTTATTAGGGTGGCATGATCGAACACATCTGATTGAACAAGGAATCAGCATCGCAACAAATGGCGCTCGCTGGACGGGACTTGAACCTGCCGAATATGACCAAGGTCAACATGACGGAGTTCATGAGGTTCTTGCCGTCAGCACTGCCGGTGCGCTGATTCGCCGCGATGTCTTTGAAGAACTTGGCGGCTTTGATCAGAATCTTGAGCTCTTCAGAGATGATGTTGATTTTGGCTGGAGAGTTAGAGTTGCAGGACACTCAGTCATTGCAGTCTCAGATGCAATTGGATATCACGCCCAGGCCTCAAGCAATGAACGTAGAAGTGTTGATGTTGAAGGAGCACTTCTCCATAGGCCTTTACTTCTCGATAGAAGAAATGCAGCATACGTATTGCTCGCTAACTCGTCTGCCTTCTCACTACCGTGGTTAGGACTCCAACTTCTCTCTGGAGCAATCCTGCGATCCATCGGATATTTATTCGCCAAGCTTCCGGGGTATGCATCCGATGAACTTCTTGCGATTGCAACACTGATCATTCATCCTGCCGAACTCTTGGAAGCACGAAGATTTCGAAAGAAACATCGTTTTATCTCTTCACGTGTAGTGAAGACCTTCATTCCTTCTCGCACAGTGCAGCTTCGCGCCTCACTCAATCGCACCACTGCGTTGCTACGCTCAAAGATTCTTCCCGATGTAAAGAGTCAAGATTCGCCGGTTATAAGCGACCTTACGGTGGATGAAGATGAAGATCTACTTACTCCAATTGCTCACGCATCGTGGAGAACAATATTTCGTCGGCCAATGATTATTGCAGCATCAATTCTCGCAATCCTCACCGTAGGTTGGGCTCGTCACCGATTCGGAGATTTATCTGGAGGAGCGCTTGCTCAATCTCCAGATAGCGCAATCGACTTAATCAAACGTTACATCGCAAGTTGGCATGAAGTTGGTATGGGTAGTGGTCAATCCACTCCTGCGTGGGTTCTCTTTGTTGGAGTTGCATCGATAGCCACCTTTGGAAATCCACAAATATTTCTCACTCTCTTCTTTCTCGCGGCGCCATTCCTTCTTCTGGTTTCTGCACATCGATACCTTAAGAAATATACGGAAAATGGCTGGTTAGCAGCTGGTGCATCACTTCTCTATGCGCTTTCTCCAGTTGCAGTCGCTGCCGTGAACTCCGGAAGGCTCGGTCTTCTAGTGTTGCTGATTTCGCTCCCATTTATTGTTCGACAAATTCAACACTGGGTTGAAATCGAGAAATGGGGATGGCGCGGAATTTATCGCCACGCCTTATTTGTGGGCATTCTCCTACTCTTCAATCCATCAATTCTTCTCATTCTGCTTGTCGCTACTTCGGTGCTCATAGTTATCGATTTTAAGAAATCAGGAAACAATTCAAAGGATCCGCTCTTCCTGCAGCGAGCAGCTAAGCGAGGTGCGCTTTTCTTTATTCCATTCTTAATGGCAGCGCCAAACTCCTTTGGATTACTTCGACATCCATCCAGACTCTTTCTGGAAATAGGAATCACGATTCCGGGCGGAGGACCCAACCTTGCATTCCTAGGCAATCCTGGCGGCCCAGGATCACTCCCGTGGTGGAGTATTAGTCCAATCACTGCGATTCTCTTCTTCTCATTCTTCTCAACAACTGCAGCTCGCAAATTTGCTCTTCCCGGAATCGTCTTTCTTCTTGCGGGAACACTTGCAGGTGGGCTCGTTGTTCCGAGCGCTGGATCAACTCTCAGTGCAAGAGTATTTCCTGGCGTATTCATTGCACTTGCGACTCTCTTTTCAATTACTTCAGCGATTGTCATGTTTGACAAGATAAGTTCGAGACTCCAGCAATCTCATCTAAATTACCGCCATATCTCCGTTGCAGCAGTCCTTATACTTACAATCACCTACACCGCAACTTCCATCTCTTGGTTGATTTCAGTAGGTTCTAATTCACCGCTACGGAGCGGATCGACAAAGGTACTTCCTTCCTATCTCGCAGTTGAGCCGGGTGCTAAGACTCTGGTTATTCGCCCTTATTCCAATGGAGATCAACAGTCGCTCTCATATTTCATCTCGAGAGGTTCTGATGCAGCCCTTGGGCATGCTGATGTTGCTCCAGAGAACTCAGAAATTATTTCGTGGGCGGTAGAAGGATTGGTTGATAACACAGGGGTCACCTCAAGCAACGTCTTTGCAACCTACGGAATCAAATACGTCTTTTTGAAGCGACCTATCCCGGATGAGGTTGTGCAGACTATCGACGGCTTAGGTGGTTTCACCCGAACTTCTGCAACAAAGGCGGGAATCGTCTGGAAAGTCACTGCACCAACAGGAAAGCTGATCTTCACTGATTATTCAGGAACGATTTCAATTCTGGAAAGTAAAGGAATTAAGGCTGTAGTTCCTGAGCCAGGAACTGTCACAATTACAGAAAACTTCAGTAATGGTTGGAGAATTTATCAGGACGGTTTCCGTAGTGCTCGAATTCAAGATGTGAATGGCCTACCCACTTTTGAAGTGACTAACGCTGGTGAAATTACTGTTTTTCATGATGGAACAAGCCGTCGAGCGTGGATCTCCTTCTTTGTCATAGTTCTAGTCACCGTAGTTGTGCTTGCCCTTCCTGCCGGGCGCAGAAAGCGTGAAATTTCGGAGAAGGTGCTGGCATGAGAACTGAACGCACATTCTTCTTAGTTATTGCAACCGCTGCCATACTGGCTATTGCAAATCTCCTTAACGTCACAGTTTCAACGAGCAGATATAACGAAAGCTATCCAGCTGTTGCATGCCCTCCAAATCTCTCTGGTTTATCGAGTGCCATCTCGCTATCAACTGGAAAACCTGAGATTCGAAAGACTGGCACAAAGTCGCTGAAGACTAGACCTGCTGGAATAAGTCGCTATGCAATCTCCTCACAATCTGCAGTAATTGAGAGCGGTGAAGTTACTCCAGTAATTTGGCAGACTCGAAAAGGAGTCTGGGCTGGGGCTGCGCCATGTACGGGCCCGATTACATCTCAGTGGTTTGTTGGAGCAACGGCCGATATCACATCAAAGGGCTCGCTGAATTTAGTTAATAGTGGACTTGGGAAAGCTGTCATCACTGTAAATGTATTTACAGATAATGGAGCGGTAACTCCGCGCGATGTCGTAGTTGGTGCAAATTCTTTCCTTAATCTTCCACTCGTTTCATTGGCGCCAGGATCAAAGAAGATTGCAATTCATATCAAACCAAAATCTGGTCGAGTAAATGGATTTGTCATCGATGAACGCGGACGCGGTTTGCGATCACTGGGTGGAGATATTCTCAATTCAACTGCAGAACCAGTAAAGGTGCTTCAAATTCCTGCGATTCCACAACAAGTTAATCGAAATCAAGCGACGCCGCACACGCTAAGACTTTATGTGCCAGGCGCGATTGATGCGCGAATTAGCGCTGAAATCCGATCAACTGACGGAACATTCTCGCCGATTGGTATCAACGGCAAAGTGATTCCAAATCAGAAAGTCGTCGAAATCCCTATGAAGATAAAGATGGCTGCTGGAAAATTTGCCCTCCATATAAGTTCTGACCAGCCAATCCTTGGATCTGTCTTTACTCAGACGGTTGTACAAGGAAAGAGCGACTTTATCTGGAGCACCCATGCCCCAGATCTTCAGAAGTTCACCCTTGCCACAAATGGTCTGGCGCCGAACCTCGTCTTTACCGGCAAAGAGATAAGGATTTCTTTGGATCTTCTATCGAGCAGCGGCAAGACAAAAAGAGTTGAAATTCGCGGAGAAGATATAGCCACATATGCCGTCGCTGCATCGACCCGCTCTGTAACCTTTACAAATATTTCTAAAGCCACATCTGGCGCAGCTTTGATTTCTTCAAAGAGTGGTTCTGGATACATCCCATTGGTCCCTGGAAGTGTGCTCACGAAATCTTCAATTCCTTCTTCAAATATAAGTGTGTTAATTCCCTAACTTTCAACCCTGCACGGATAGCCTTCTGCTTATGAGTACAAACCTTCGTTCAGGACGCACGTGTTCACGTGTGAGCTGTTCCTCGGTTGCATCAATGACGCTCACATATATCTATGCCGAATCCACTGCAGTCCTTGGGCCACTCGCAACATTCTCTGAACCACACGCCTACGATTTATGCGATAAGCACTCAACTCGATTGACAGTTCCTAATGGCTGGAATGTCATTCGGCCAGCTGCTGATGAGAATCAAACAGGTCCAAGTGATGATGATTTGATGGCGATTGCTGATGCTGTACGTGAAGTTGCACAGAGTGCTCTCGTAGATCAGGCCTCACCCGCAATATCTCAATCACATTCAAGCGTAGGTCGACGTGGGCATCTGCGCGCTGTGCCCTCCTAATTTCTCATCTCAATAGAAATCTCTTTACGATAGAGCCATGAGTAATTCAATCTTCAAGGCCTACGACATTCGTGGATTAGTCGATAAGGAACTCACTCCAGATTTTGCCTTCGCCACCGGCGTTGCAGTTGCTAAATTTCTTGAGATTGAACGTGAGCCAGGAACAGTTGTAATCGGTGAGGATATGCGCCCATCATCACCAACTCTTGCCAGTGCATTCTCTGCTGGGGTTACATCGCAGGGACTTGATGTCATTCGCATCGGGCTCGCTTCAACCGACATGCTCTACTTCGCGTCAGGAAAGTTAAATCTTCCAGGTGCGATGTTTACAGCTAGTCATAACCCAGCTGCATACAACGGAATCAAACTCTGCTTAAGTGGCGCTCGTCCGATCGGAAAAGAATCAGGACTCGTCACAATTGAAAATTTCGTCACTGAGGGAACTCCGATGGCGATGCGTAATCTCGGCGTTGAAAAGAGCCAGAATCTCCTGGAAGAGTATGTAGATCATCTGTTGTCGTTGGTAGATGTTTCACAGATTCGTCCGCTGAAGATTGTTATTGATGCAGGTAATGGCATGGGTGGCTACACCGCACCTGCAGTATTTAAGAGACTCAATGCAGAAGTCATTGAGATGTACTTTGAATTAGATGGAACATTCCCAAATCACGAAGCAAACCCAATCGAACCTTCAAACCTCGTTGATTTGCAGAAGGCTGTAAAGAAACATAAAGCCGATATCGGTTTAGCTTTTGATGGAGACGCGGACCGCTGCTTCCTCGTTGACGAAAAGGGCGACCTGGTCAATCCTTCTGCGCTCACTGCCCTCATTGCAACCCGTGAACTAAAGCGTTATCCAGCTTCAAATATTATTTATAACTTGATTTCATCACGCGCAGTCAAGGAAGTTGTAGAAGAAAATGGTGGGACCGCCATACGTTCTCGAGTTGGACATTCCTACATCAAGAAACTTATGGCAGAAACCAATGCGGTTTTTGGGGGAGAGCACTCAGGCCACTTCTACTTTAGAGATTTCTGGAAGGCTGATTCGGGAATGCTTGCAGCACTTCACGCAATCGCAGCGCTGGGAGAAACGGAATCTACTCTCTCTAAACTCCTCTCATCATTTAATCGCTATCACTCAAGTGGTGAGATCAATTCAACTGTTGCCGATGCAAAAGCTGCAATGTCCGTTGTTGAAAAAATGTATGCAGAGAAGGATGGCGTAGAAGTCGATCATCTTGATGGACTTACGATCAACGGAGATACCTGGTGGTTCAATCTTCGAGCGTCCAATACTGAGCCACTCCTTCGACTCAACGTTGAGGCTTCAACGGAAGCCCGTATGAAAAAGGTCCGTGATGATGTACTTAACACGATTCGAGGGGACCTCGACATCCTCGTATTAATCCCTTAACTAGTACGCTATCCCCATAGCCGACTAGCACAGTAGAGCCCTACGCCGAAGGTCAAGCGAAAAAACAGCCGTTTTTACATTAGGGAGAGAAATTTCAATGACACCTGTAACTACTATTCCAAAGCACGATATTGCTGACGCATCACTTGCCGCCGAAGGCCGCAAGAAGATCGAGTGGGCAGAGCGCAATATGCCTGTGCTTGCACAAATTCGTGAACGATTTGAAAAGTCACAGCCATTTACTGGCATACGTATCGCAGCTTGCATGCACGTCACAACTGAAACTGCCAACCTTATGCGCGTACTCAAAGCAGGAGGCGCAGAAATTGCACTCTGTGCATCGAATCCACTTTCAACCCAGGATGACACTGCAGCTGCACTAGTTCACGAATACGGAATTTCAGTATTCGCACGCAACTCAGTTGATCGTGATGGTTACTACGCACATATCAATGCAGCTCTAGATATCGAACCACACCAAGTATTCGATGATGGTTGCGACCTTGTTAACACCCTTCACACAACTCGTAAAGAGCTACTTCCAAATATCGCCGGTGGTTGCGAAGAGACAACAACGGGCGTTATCCGTCTAAACCAGATGGCAAAAGATGGCGCTCTCACATTCCCAATGATCGCTGTCAATGACACTGATACAAAGCACATGTTCGATAACCGTTACGGCACAGGACAGTCAACTCTTGATGCAGTATTCCGCGCAACAAACTTCTTGCTTGCAGGAAGAATTGTTGTTGTCGCTGGCTTCGGATATTGCGGCAAGGGTGTTGCAGAGCGTGCTAAGGGTATGGGTGCAGATGTAATTGTCACAGAGATCGACCCAACAAAGGCGCTCGATGCGATGATGCAAGGTTTCCGCGTCATGCCAATGATTGATGCGGCAAAGGTCGGCGATGTATTTATCACTGTCACAGGAAACCGCGATGTACTTCGTGATGAGCACTTCTCAGTGATGAAGGATGGCGCAATCATGGCCAACTCAGGTCACTTTGATATCGAAATCGATGTTGCATGGCTAGAGCAGAACTCGACAAAGAAGAATGCAAAGATGCGTCACCAGACTGATGAATACGTCATGAAGGATGGTCGCCGTCTACTTCTTCTCGCAGAAGGACGTCTTGTAAACCTTGGTGCAGCAGAAGGACATCCAGCTTCAGTGATGGATATGTCATTCTCTGATCAAGCGCTCACTGCTGAATACCTAGTTAAGGAAGCAAAGAACCTTCCAGCTGGCGTTCACGAAGTACCTACATATATCGATAAGGAAGTTGCTTCACTTAAGTTGATTTCAATGGGTGGACGTATCGATGTGCTTACACCAGCACAAGACATGTACCTCAACTCATGGGAGCACGGTTCATAAAGAACCGCTAAATACACATGACACTCATCATGGTCGTCGATGACGATCAAGACCTTGCAGAGATGCTTGGAATTGTTCTCACGAGCTCTGGCTTTGATGTAGATCTTGTAAGTCGTGGAGATGAGGCTCTGGAGGTCTTTAGAAATAATCCTCCAGACCTCGTCTTACTCGATGTCATGCTTCCCGGAATAGATGGAATTGAAGTATGCCGACTCATTAGAAAAGAGTCGATGGTCCCAATCGTGATGCTCAGCGCCAAAGGTGAGACGCAGGATATTGTGCGTGGCCTTGAAGCGGGTGCTGATGATTACATGCAGAAACCTTTCCGCGATAAGGCAGAGCTTGTCGCTCGAATTCGCACAAGACTTCGCAGAACTCACTCCGATGTCACAGGACTACTGACAATTGGTGATTTAACAATTGATGTGACTGCTCATGAAGTTCGCAGAGGCGCCACCGTCATTCAGCTAACTCGACTCGAATTTGACCTATTGGTTGCACTAGCGAAAGATCCAGGTCGAGTCTTTACGCGTGATGCGCTCTTAAGTGAAGTCTGGGGTTATCGCCAGACAACTGATACAAGGCTTGTTAATGTCCACGTACAGCGATTACGTTCAAAGATTGAACATGATGCTGAACATCCTGAGATTGTTATGACGGTTCGTGGCGTTGGATATAAGGCAGGCGGCACTGCCTAATATGAAGGGCATACGTCACGCACTCCAACACTCACTAGTTACAAAAGTCATCCTCTCAACAGTGCTGCTCTCTTTGGGCGTTGTCTGGCTTACTGGATCTGCTCTTTACTCCAGACTCGCAGATGGAATTCTCTCCACCAGCCTTAACTCATCTCTAGCTGAGTCAAGATATACATTTTTTAACGCTGAGTACCAGATGCTCGTATCTCAAGGTATGACAGTCTCCGAACGTAAACGTGTCTTGGCAGAGTTTGTAGTAAATACTTCAACGCAGGGCATTAATGAAGAACGCCGAGAAGTAATTTTTGTGAAGACACCTGGTGCGAAGGCAACCACAAATTCATATGAAATGTCGTCAAATATCATTCAAAACACATCAATTCCGGCCGATTTACGGACAAAGGTACAAAAAAACTCAAAGATTCAATATGGATATGCAGTTGCAACATTTAACAATGGGGCAGCAGTTGACTCGCTATTCGTGGGCAAGAAGATAAGAATTCCTACAGGTGGACGTTATGAGATGTATATCGTCTTCTCGTTGAAGAGCCAGAGTGCGACGATGGATCTCATCAAGAACTCACTTCTCGTAACGGGCGTGGCTCTCCTCCTACTTATCGCACTAATTACATGGCTCGTGGTTCGACAAGTTGTTCGTCCAGTACGTGAGGCTGCCAGAGTCGCAACGCAATTTACTCAAGGCGATTACAGCCAGCGGATGAAACTCGAATCGGTAGATGAGATGGCTAGTTTGGCTAATTCCTATAATGAGATGGCGCAATCTATTGAGCAGCAAATTACTCGCTTAGAGCATTTATCTCGCGTTCAGCAACGCTTCGTTTCCGATGTGAC
>JACCDX010853812.1_pt1 | contig 12286 bp, 9 predicted proteins | sample 7449681 | NCBI WGS metagenome assembly JACCDX01 (sample SAMN15323450, study PRJNA562643) | freshwater metagenome | isolation source: river surface water | place: USA:Blue River Watershed | collected 2017-08-18
CGGTCGTCGCAGCCTGAACTGACCGTACCGTTTTTCAACCGCCGCCATGGTTCGCCCTGGCGGCTTTTCTTTTGGAGAAACGAATGCCAGAACCTACAAGCAGCGGGGTCGCCGGAGCAGCGGTGGCCTACAAGGCACTGGGTGGAACCGCAGCGGCTGTTGCCAGTGGAGCTACTCTAGCTGCAGTGGTGGTCATGTTGATGACGCCACCTCGCAACAAACGGGAGTGGGCCGTTGGCTTGATCAGCACCGTGGTGTCCAGCATCGGGGGTGGCGCAATGACCGTCGAGCACTTTGGACTGCACCACTGGGCGTTCTCAACCATTGGGCTCTGTGCCTTGGGCGGGTTGATTTTTGCGTGTGGCCTGCCAGGGTGGGCGATGGTGCGTTGGACGTTTGCCTTCATTGACAAGCGCCGTGACGATTCCATTGATGAGGTAGCCAGGGACGTGAAGGAGCTCATGTGAATCCAAGTGAATTCATCATGCGGATCACTACGGCCGCAGTCGCATCAGCCAAGGCAACGGGCGTACCTGCCAGCATTACGATCGCTCAGGCCGCTCTGGAATCGGCTTGGGGCGAATCTGGTCTGGCCAAAGCAGGCAACAACCTCTTCGGGATCAAGGCTGATAGCCTCTGGCGCGGACAAACCCTGACCATGAACACCAAGGAGTTCATCAAAGGTCAATGGGTGGTGGTGCCAGCCTTGTGGCGCAAGTATCCAAGCTGGCAGGCCAGCATCGACGATCACGCTGCGTTCCTCAAGCGCAACCCCCGCTACAGGGCCTGCTTTGCTTGCACCACTGCACAGGCCTTTGCCAATGCTCTGGCGAATGCAGGCTATGCCACTGACCCGGCTTATGCGGACAAAGTCATCGGCCTGATCAAGCAGCACAACCTGCTAGTTTTGGACGGGGGTGCGCCATGAACTGGATCAACAGATTCTTGTTGGCCAACTGGTCGCACATCCTGGATGCACTCCTGCTACTCATGGCGCTGCTGTGTGGGATGCAGATGGGCGAATCCCGTGTCCAGAAGGCTTGGGATGCCGAAAAGCAAACGATCGCTTTGGCCCAGGCCAGGCAAGAGCAGCACGTAGCCGATGTACGGCTGACCCAATCTCAAATTACGCAGGAAATCTCGAATGAATACGCAAAAAAGTCAAAGTTGCTGGCTGATCGCCAGCCTGACAGTCGCGTTGGCGGGGTGTGCAACGTCCCCGCAACCGGTGGCAGGAATCTGCCCGCCGTTCCCGAAACTCCCGCCAGAACTGCTCCAGCCCGCTCCGACCCTTTACTTGCTTCCTCAGGAGATGCGGGGGAGGTGAGCTGCGAGCAGCTGAGCAGGGATGCTGAGCAAACTACCCTGATGTTGGTGGAAGTGCAGCGGTGGTATCGCGAGCAGTCAGTGATTGAACCGTGAAAATGAAGCCCGGCTTGTCTTAAGACAGGTCGGGCTTTTTGTCATTTCTAGCCTGAACTTGCCTGTTTGATCTCTACGAGACAGGCCATATCAGCGAATGCGAATCGGCAACGACACCTGCGGTTGAATTGGCACCAGTGTCTTTGCGTAAGCACGAAGGATGTCGTTGTAAAGATTGGCGTGCTTCGGTGCCTCAACCGACAGGATCAGTGCATATCGAATTTTCTCAGCGCCTGTGGCGCGACCACCACCGTCACGAGCGTTGTAGTGAATGTCGAACACAGGATTCTTGAGGCTGGTGCCACGGAAGGTTTTGGCCCCATGAAGCACCGTTTCCCACTTGCCCTGGTCCGACCTACGCTCCTGTTCTGTGGCGTACTTTTTCAAATCGAAAAAGCCCTTCGTGTCAGCGTTGCTCTTGCCGTCCTTTATCTTTTCGTCGTTGGGTCGGAAGACGACTTCTAGACCAGCCTTGGTATATGCGGCGGCATCCTGCGGATCTGTTGGTGACGCATAGCAGAACGTGGCTTTTAAGCGGATGTTGCCCATTAGGGCTTCCTTTGGAAGCGGCAGGCTGGCGCGAAGGTATTTGCTGGGCTTAAGCTCCCCCTGATAGACAATCCTGGCCACACCATCAGGGCACGTGATGATGTCAAGCGTGTCCTCGGGAATTTTGCCCCAGCCTACTTCTATTGGGTCATGTTCACCGTTGTCGGCTGCATGGACCATTAATGCCTTGATGGCGAGGGGCGTCAGATTGTCACCCAGGATCGCACGGATACCGACAGCACTGCGAAGCAGGTAAGGCGCCGCGAAGCTGGTGCCGAGCTGAGGAGTCAGCACCGGTTTCGAACTGGGCGCCAAGACGTGGAAGTATTTTGTTGCCGGGTTTCCGCCAAAGGCCATTAGATCAGGCTTAACAACGCCTGGGCTGCGACCTGGCCCGATCGCGCTGTATGGCGCACGACCCCAGTTTTCGCTGGTGTCATCGGCTGCGCCGACCGCGAGCGCATTCACGCAATCTGATGGCACCTGCACCCGGTTGTAGCCAAGCTCGCGGTCGCGCTCTCCGTTGTTGCCGACAGCCACGGTCATGAGTGTGTCGCCATCACTGAGCAGATCGTCGATGACGGAGGTCCAGGCATGTACCTCTTGATCCTCCACTTCGAGGTCCGGCCCCAAGCTCAAGTTGATGAACTCGTAGGATCGGGACAGTAGGACCTGTTCGATGAGGCCAAGCGTGCGGTACAACTCCAGTGGGTTTTCGCCATTCGATTCTTGGTCGAGCACGCGCAAATGGTCTACCGGTGCAAAAGGTCGGCTTGCTGTTCCGTTTGGCTGGATTGGGCCAAACAGTACAGCCGATGTCACGCCCAGTCCGTGGTTCGGCCCGTTCGGATCATCTTCTGCATCCTCGTCAAGCTTGCGGTACGAACCTAGCCAGGGACCGAGTGGATGGTGCTTTGGCAAGCCACCGTCCAGTATGGCAACGCGAGGTTCACTAGACAGGGCCTGCTCAGTGGGGAGGCTGCAACCCACCGTTGGCCCCCCCTCGCGTTGTAACGGGCGGATGCCACGTAGCTTGGGAACTGGTCGGATCACCCTGACGAAAGCGAAGCTAGACAGCCTTTCGACTGCGCGTGGTTGCCCTTCGACCGGCACGAACCACAGGTTGCCTGCGACGAAATCGACTTCAGTATGGACCTTTACGTCTTGCCGCTGGGCGAATTTCACGAATGCCTGCTGAACCAGGCCTGGATCTTCGCCAGGCAAGAGATGCAGTCCCACTTCGAAGAAGCGATTTTTTGGACCACCTAGACTCACAATGCGCTCGGCCGGTGCGAAAGCTGAGAACTGTTCGATGTGGGCTAGGTCATCACCCTCATCGGATTCCGCCTCAATGATCTCCGTCCACTGCGAAAGGTTGCGGAAGGCCTGTCTCTTACCAGCGACAAACAACTCGGTCGTGGTTGTCTCCTGAGGTTGCCCTTTGCGAGTCCAGGCCTGAGGCTTGATCTTGACGGTACGGCTACCGATGGACTCTAGCCCTGTGCTGCGCAACAAGCCGGTCGGAAAATAGGAACGCGCAATGAAGCTGGGATTCATCATTAACTTCGCCACAGCGAAGTCGCCCGGACAGGCTTCAGTCGGTAGCTCATCCAGTGCCTTCGCAGCAAGGCTGAATTGAGGGGATAGCCGTTCTTTTGCCTGCTCGAAGGTGTAGACCTCAGCCTTACCAGGCATCCGTCGCGGTCCGACGATGTCGTGAGTCAGCAATTCGCCGCGACCAATTAGGAAGTTTGGTTGGTTCATGCTTCAGCCTTTCTCCGAATTGCTGTCTTTCGTGGTGCAGGTATATCGTTGGTGTACTTGCGGATCGTGTCCCGACTCACGCCCGTAATGTCTGAGACTGCGTGTTGGGACAGACGAGTTTGCTTGGCCAGCATTACTGCCAGGTCGATGCGTCCTTGCCTGTCGAGTGCCAAAGCGCGCGCTTTCATGAAGTCCTCAACCAGATCAGCGTCGGTACTTGTGCCCAGGGCAACTGCGCGTCGGAAGCGCCTCACATCCCGCTCGATGTCGCTGAACGAATGCCCGGCGAATGCAAACACCAAGATGTCGATCCAACGGGCAAAGAGGGCGAAGTCGGGTCCCAGGAAACGTTTTACAGCTTCCTTCACGGCTTGTTTATCGGGTGTCTTGAACTGGACCACTAGGTCGAAGCGACGCCACAGCGCCGGATCAATCAGTTCGGGGTGGTTGGTGGCCGCCAACAATACACTGCTGGCGGGCCATTCGTCGACTTCCTGCAGGATCACAGTGACTAGGCGCTTGAGCTCGCCCACATCAGTGTCGTCGCTGCGCCGCTTGGCGATTGCATCAATCTCGTCCAGCAGAAGCACGCAAGGTTCGCGTTTGGCGAAGTCGATTGCAGCCCGCAAATTAGCGCCGCTCTTGCCGAGTAAGCTACTCATCACGGCGGTCAGGTCGAGCACATAAAGCGGCACTCTCAATTGCGCGGCGAGCCAACGGGCAGTGAGTGTCTTGCCAACTCCAGGCGGACCCACAAAGATTGCGGAGCGGGTCGGTGTCAATCCAATGGCCCGGAGTCGATCACTTTGTCGACGTTCGGCGATGAGTTGACCCAAGACATCATCGACATCGCTGGACAGCAGGGGCGCGTCTTTCGCGGGGTCATCTTTAAACACCTTCAGTAGCGAGAGGCGTGACTCGTCATCGACTGGCATGGCTTGAGTTGCCTGCGGTGGAGGCGACAGTTTGCGCATCGGAGAGACGCTGCGTGCCGGTTTTGACTTCAGGAACAGCTCGAGCTGCTCGGCCAGGTCGGGCGCAGTTCCACGGTACTTGCGGACCAGTCGAGCGGCGAACAGACGTACGTCCTCCGTTTGTTCGGCCAAAGCCAAGCGAACCATCTGGGCTAAGTCTGACTGTTCTTCCTTCATTTCGTCCGCATCTTTTGTAACATGTTGATTTATATAGACAAAAATAAAAATGTCTATGGGCTACCTGTAGTATCTCACAAATCAACGTGATGTTGAATGTCCAGGCCAATGCCGGACAGACGGGGGACATTGGTTCGCGTGCGTTGTTCAGATGGCACATCGTAAATATGGATGTATATCCAGCGTATTCGGTAGCGCGAAAGCCGAAGTCTTCTCACCGCTGCAAGCCGTTTTCGAGGCCGGCAAGAAGGTCTGGCAGGTGTTTTGGGATGGAGGGGGTCAGCGGGTTTCACCCGGGTGGCAGGTGACCACACGCACTAGCGGATTGAACTCAGCGAAGAACAAGTTCGAGTTCGCACGCTACCTGCCAGTGCCTACGAGAATGCCTGGCGTTGATGCAAAACGCTCAAAGGCATCCTGACGGGCAGCTTCACGCTACAGACCCACGTCAACGGGAAGATCGGTGCATGCGTCCGCTCGCAGATAATCTTCTAGGCGGCGCTGGATGCCGAGGCGCGTCAGCAAGCTCGATCGTATACGGCGACTACGCTTCACAGGGAGAAATAGTCAATGGCAGCTACCAAGCCCACGATGAAGATGCCCGAACTCCTGGTCTTTGCCAAGATGTTCGTTGTTGGCTTGGCCGCCGCAGAGGTCTACAGAGCGGCCTACTACCTGGGAACCGCGTTTGCCCCCGTGATTGCCGACTTTTCCCTTTGCGTTAGGGCCGCTGCGGTTGTCTTCGGGCTGGCGATCTGTCTGGTCTACGCCGTTAATCGTGGCGCGCTTACTTCTGCAGTACAAATGGGTCGAAGCCTTCGTATCGACCTTCTAATCGTAGTGTGCGTGGGGGCTTGGTCAAACGAATTGGCCATGCCTTGGCTTTCCAAGTATCACGACGCATTGAAAGTGTCGAACCCGTATTGGGCGCCATTTGTTCTTTTGCTGCTCTGCACCGTGATGTTGTCCCCGATCTTCCAGCGGTATTGGCCCAAAAAGCGGCAGGGCGTTTCGCAACTCCGTTTTCTTGCAGACGATGAGATCGAATACGAGAGCGACGACTTGCTCGCGAATGAAACTCAAGCGAAGTCATTCGCTGAGACCGTCCTCGCAAGCGATGCGCATTCGGGATTGGTATTCGGTGTCGATGGCCCGTGGGGTATAGGAAAGACCAGCTTTGTCAATCTTGCCGAACGCCACTGGGAGCGGGCTTCGGACAGGGTGATTGTTTGTAGGTTTGAGCCTCTTAGATATGCGGCGGAACCGGATCTCGCAGACCGCTTGATTCGCGACTTGTCCGCAACCATTCAGAACAAGGTATTTGCACCGGAGTTTCGATCGGCTGCCTCTAGGTACTCTCGCCTCATAAAGGGAAAGGCCGACATTTCGTTCCTGGGATTTAAGCTTTCACTGGAGCCGTCTCAGGAAACTGTCGATGATCTGCTTGATGACATTGACGATGTTCTTCGACGCATCGGTCGAAGAGTCATCGTCGTCATTGACGACTTGGACCGCTTGGACCCGAAGACGGTCAACAATGTCCTGTTCGCAACGCGGCGCACATTCAAACTGTCACAGGCGACCTATGTCCTTTGTTATGACACCGAGGTATTAGCAGGTGGAAAAGAGGAGGGGTCCAGAGCACGTGAATTCCTTGAGAAGTTTGTGACGGTCAAATTGAGCTTGTTTGTGGACAGTTCCAGCCTTCGCAATTTCCTGCGACGTGATTGGGAACGCGCCGAAAGTCAACTCGGATCCGTGCCATCGGACACGATGATGAAGCTTGGTGAAATTCTTAATGAGCTTGCAGATATCTTGGGAGGTGAATCTGCAGCCAAGTACCTGCCATTGATCGGCGATCTGCGCAAGATCAAGCGCTTTATCAATGCCGTTCTTCTCATGCAGATTGAGAAGACAAATCTGGGACGAACGGACTTCAATAGGCGCGACCTCATTAATCTGATGCTGCTGCATTTGAACTATCCTGGATTGTTCCGTCGCATCTACGCCGAAGAGACAGAGGGACGTAGCGGCACATTCTCAGTGCAGTGGCAGTACGGCGAGCCAGGATTCAAGAATGCCGATGACTTCTCCCAAGTCAAAGAGGAACAACAAGAGACGGCTAAGTTCTTGCTGGAGCAGTTGTTTGACGTAGAGGTCTTGGAACTGGGCGATCACAGTAGTGTGGATGAAGCCGTACACCGGTCTCGCGCGTGCTTCAACAAGGGCGATACCAGGAACCTGGAGAGCTATCTAAAGCTCATCGTGCGCTTCGCTACACCGGAACCGCAGGAGACCTTTGTACTCTACCAATCAGCTGTTGATCGAGTTCGCAAGGGTCGATCCATTGCCTCAGTCCTTGCGGAGGCTGAGTTTGTGTTGGAGCGACAAGAGACCGCGCACGACCAGTTCTGGAGGGTTTTGGTCAATCAGGCACACGATTTCACCAGTGCGACCGCCGAGGACGCCCTAGAAACTCTAGTCAATTACCTGCCACTTTATTCGTCCTTCGACAACGATGATCGGGGCCTGCGTTCGAGGTCAGTCTATTCCCTGGTACGACTGTTGGATCGCGCTGGCTGGGGCCGTACAGCTGGTCGGCGACGGACAAACAGTCCGGAGAACGTCGTCGAGATCGCGTGGCGAATTTTCGGCGAACAAGATTTCGTTGGCAAAGGCCTTCTGGAGCGGCTTGCCAGCCCAGATCGTGGTGTGCTGGGTTGGAGCGATCTCATGTTGTTCCGGTTGTTGTGCTCGGCGGATCGCGGTGGTCAGTTGTACGACCTGCACAGAGCGCTCGTCGTCGACCAGGACATGAAAGCTCCGACGTCCGGGTTGGTTACTCAACTAGCGTTGTTGGGGATGAGGAAGTTCTCTCAGCGCGTTTTTTCACTTTTCAAGCGTGCCTACATTGACGCTGGACGGAACTTCATTGCTGAAGCATATAAAGTTCCCGTAGAGGCACTTCTGGGGCAAGCCTTTTCGCATCTTCATGCGGAGGCTTCGCGGAGTCCCGGATCTGAGCACGGCGACTCAACGCTTGCCCGTCAAGTCGCCGCTGCACGTTCCTTTGTCGGTTCGTTCGTAATTTATCAGCTCTGCAATGCGCTCGCCCCGAATGGCTCGGGCGTTGGTTGCGGCCACTACGATGAAGTCGGGACTGAGGACGGAGGTGGAATATCGAAACTGATGAATGAGTACGTCTTCGGCTTTTGCTTCAATCCGGAGGTTGATGGCGAAAATGTGCTCAGATTCCTCGATCACTGCCTGTCTCATTTGAGTAGCCCCTTCGATACGGGGCGCGATGAGGACGGTTACGTTGCGACCAAGGCAGGTCTACCTGGCGGGCTTGATCCGAAATCGATGGGCATGTACTGGCTGCAGCATCGTGATCACATCCGGGGACTTGGACTCCAAGATAGCGGAAGAATTGTGTTTATGTCTGGCTACACGGCGTTCTATCGCGACGACCTTGTTGGCGTGTTTGCCGTGCTCGATGAACTGGCTGAAGAGGTTGCTTCCGCTATGCTTGTTTCAAGATGCTGAGGACGGGCCTCTGAGAGCTTGATCCTGTCATGTCGGATAGGCTTCAACAGGACAGTTACTTTCCCGCAATGGCGCTCTTGGCTTTCTTCGTCTTGGCTGGAGAGTCCAGTTGCATTGAAGTAGTGCCCGAAGACTGGGACGTACCTGCTATTTGAGGGCTTACCGTCACCTTGGCCCCTTGCCATAAGAGCCTGTTCTTGGCCGACTTCAAACTCCAGGTTCCCGAGTGCATGCCGACGACAATATTTAGTCGGTATGAAGCCTCCATTGCGGCAATCATCTTTAGATGTAGTGCGCGGGCTGTGCCGCCGACGAACAAGGTCGGTGCGAGGTGTCCCTTAGACGCAGGCGCAACCTCGGTTCCGTTGGGGTACCAACTGTGCGCCGTGACTAGCATGCCGACGAAGCTCACCATCAACTCCGGAAAGGGATTCATTGACTTGCACTCGTGGGCAGCGACAACCCGGTCGCTCTTTACCGAGAAGAGCTTTCGCTTCCCTGCGGCGAAGTCCGCGTTAGTTGCCGCGTCGATCGTGGTGTCCTTCAATAGCACAAGGATGTCAGGTGTGAACCGTATGTCCGATGCAACATGGGATTCGACGCGAACCTGCTGGCGCACCTCGAACTCTCCGTCTTGGCCACTGAGGGTTACGTAGGAGAAGTTGGCGGGATTGCCTGAGGGGGAGGTTAGGTATCTGTATTCGTTCGCTTTAAGGTTTTCGAGCTTAAGCGTGTACCCCTGACTCTTGTAGAAGCGCAGAAGCGCATGCAGGCAGGCGATTTCGAATGCTGCCGAGAGCTGTCTTTCAGTTGCACTGAGTACGAGCTGGTGATTGACTGCGAACTTGGTCATGAGGTCCTTGGCCGTCGAAAGCCAAGTTGGAGCTGCCGGGGATGACGCGGTTGCCATGCCTCAGTCTCTCTCCACCGCGCGTTCGAACGAGGCAACGGCAAACACCACATCTCCGCAAGTGTTGGAATACAGCCAGCTCCGCTGTAGCTTGAGCGTATCGACCATCACCAGGAAGTCCCTCATTGCAATTTGCACGCTTCCTGCTGTCTTTCGACTGAAGGAGGCCGTGCCATGTCTTACAGGAATGGTGCTGCCGAGCCCCTCGGGACCCTCCTTTGCTGCCGCTTGGATTGGTCCAAGAACCTGCTGGTAAACGCTGTTGAGGATGAAAAGGACATGCAGACGTTCGTCACTCCAGCCACGCTTTCGTATGAAATTGACGTTGTCGTCCTCGCGCTCTGTCAGGAAAACAAGTTCTCGCTCCATTGCGTCGATGCGGCGCAACACACTGCGCCGGACCCTTGGGTCCAGGGAGCGGAGTACAGGGTCAGCAATGAGGTGAGCTGAAGGAGTCATACGACGTTTTTCGTGCGGTCGTTATCACCAAATGACCTGGGCGTAGATGTCGTCATATGTCGCAACTGGATATGGTTCAATGCCTACACCCTTGAGAAACAAGCTCTTTCCGGGATTTAGGTCCGCCTCCTGCTGAGCATAAACGTACCAGCCTTGTTTGGCGCGCCCCGGAAACTTCTTGAAGTATCGTGCACGCTCAATCAAAAGCCATCGAAGAAAAACCTCGTTTTCTTCCAGTCCGAGTCCAAAGAACAGGAGCGGTTTGTGAAAGAAGACCTGAAGCCAAGTGTTAGAGCCTGGCCACATCCTGATGTTTTCAGATCCAAAAAGCCGATTTCCTGACTTGTGAAGCCATGCGCGGGCCCGCTCGACTGAGCCCATGTAGTGAGAGAGGCCAAGACGGATGCTCTGACGATATGCTTGGATACCGTTCATGTGCCAGACAGCAAACGTGGCAAGTGGATCAACGACGGGCTTTACTGAAAAGCATGTGCTCCAAGGGTAGAAGGCCGTGAATTTGTCTTTTCCGCAGCGACTCCGCTTAGCCGAGACAGGGGTAGATAGCGTTTCCTCGAAGTTGGTTGTGAGTATTGGAACGGATTCGCGCTTCGCCCAGTGTGCAACGTGCTCATGTTGAGGGAGTGACGACCAGGTAGACATTTGTTCGCAGAATTGCGACTGGAGACTTTTCTCACTTGCGGCCTTCACCGCAGCGAGTTCAAGAACGTCATAGAACTCTGTAGGCGAGACGCCTTTTGGGACTTTCGTGTGCTCGGGATTGATGTGTCGACGAGCAAGTTTAGTGAGTAGAGCTTCCCATGAGTTCATGCCTTCTGCGGCACCGTAGCGGTTGATACCGTTTCCGATCACCAGAGCGAGATCTGTCTTGTTGTCTTTAAGCAGCTTCTTCATTCTTGTGTAGTGTCTAGGGAAATAAAGGTCGAATATCTGCGAAATGAAACGGCTGTGGAGAAGTAAAGCGATTACGAAGTTCATTCTAGGTTAAGGGCAATTGGCCTTTTTCCGCAATCGGTGCAAGCTCTCACAAGCACATGGTCACATAATTGAACCCAATGGATTCCTCGACCCTGGATTACTACTCTGCCAATGCGAATGATGTCGCCCAACGTTATGAGGCGGCGCCGAGTTCATTGGGGGCACGCTTTTCCACGGCTTTCGCGCCGGGCGGCCGCGTACTGGACATAGGTTGTGGCTCTGGTCGCGATTTGGCTGAGTTGGGTCGTCAAGGCTTTCATCCCTTCGGGTTGGATGGCACTCCGGAGTTTGTCCAGTTGGCCCAGGAGTTCCATCCGGAACTTAAGGGGCGAGTCATACAAGGACTGCTGCCTGATTTCCCGGTGCCGTTTGGCGGTGAGTTTGATGGGGTGCTGTGCTGCGCAGTGCTGATGCACATCGACTCCACGGAGTTGTTCAATGCTGCGCTCTCCATCAAGCGATGCCTCAAGGTCAATGGCCGTTTGCTTATTTCCGTTCCCAGTCAACGCTCGGACACTGGAGGCGGGGAGCGGGATGCAAATGGCCGCCTCTTCAAGACCTATCCCCCTGGCTACCTGCGACTCATCTTTGAGCGTCTGGGTTTCAGCCTGATCGATCAATGGGGTAACTCGGATGCCATGAACCGGCAGGGCATCGAATGGGTGTCCTTGCTGTTTCAGCTCAAGTCTGGTGCCAACACCCGTCCCATCGACCAGATCGAAGGGGTGTTGAACCATGACAAGAAGAGTGCCACCTACAAATTCGCGCTTTTCCGTGCGCTCGCGGAAATCGCCATCCAAAGTCCCAACAGCGTGACATGGCTGGCCGACGGTCAGGTGGGGTTGCCAGTGCGGTACGTGGCCGAGAAGTGGCTGCAATACTACTGGCCGTTGATCGAGTCGCGCACCTTCATTCCCCAGCTCAATGGCGAGAGGCCTGATGCAGGCAAGCCCATCAAATTTCGCAAGCACCTGCATGCCCTTGTCCAGCGTTACGCCAAGGCCGGTGGCTACAGTGGCTTCAGGATCGAGCGGAACAAGGGGCAGCTATCCCCGGACACCCAGAAACTGTTGCGAGCCCTGATGGCCGACATAGAAGACGCGATCATCAAGGGGCCGGTGGTCTTCGCAGGAGGTGCTCTCATCACGGGTCGGGTGTTTGGCTATGACGCCAAGACCCGACAAGTCTTGATCTCCAACGATTTGTGGATCGAGCTGAGCCACTTGGGGTACTGGGTGAGCCAAGCCGTCATCCTGCAATGGGCTGAAAAGACCACCAAGTTGGGGGAGGGCATTGACGTTGCCACAGTGGTCAACCTCCTCCTTGAAAAGGAAGATGAGCGCAGCACCATTGAGGCCAGGAAGTTGTTTGCAGGGCTGGATCGGCTGGAGTGCGTTTGGACCGGCTCCGCCTTGCGGGCTAGCGTTGACGTGGACCATGGCATCCCGTTCGATCTCTGGCACAACAACGATGTCTGGAACTTGCTGCC
>JACCDX011497561.1_pt1 | contig 12286 bp, 6 predicted proteins | sample 7449681 | NCBI WGS metagenome assembly JACCDX01 (sample SAMN15323450, study PRJNA562643) | freshwater metagenome | isolation source: river surface water | place: USA:Blue River Watershed | collected 2017-08-18
ACTGTTTGGCCGTCTTAGCGACGGGCGGAAGCAGTTCGCGCAGGCCGCGATGTACGCCATCGAAATTACCGATTGTCAGCGCGCAAGGGCGGCGCGCATCGGCGTTAGGGAGTCCGCGAAATACCTTCATCAGCTGGCTTTTGGAGGATGCATGGGCAAAGCACAAGATTATAGTGTGTTTCGCAGTGATTGCCGCTTTGGAAAGCCGGCTGGCGTGAGTGTAATTGTGTGCCTACAGCTCGCCCCAAACTGCCTGTACGGTTGCCAGCGCAGCTAAGCCTGCGGTTTCGGTGCGCAATATCCGCTCGCCCATGGAAAGGCAGAGTGCGCCACGCGCGATCGCCAGTTTTTCTTCTTCCTCGGTAAAGCCGCCCTCGGGCCCTATCATGATCGCCAATGCCTGTGGCGGCTGATGCCGCGCCCAATCAGCCAGCGATAGGGTGCCGCGCGGCGAGAGCAAAATGCGACGGTGGAGGTCATGCTGGCTGACCCATAGCGAAAAGTTAACAGGGTCGGCCAGCTGTGGCAGCCTGTTGCGGCCGCATTGCTCGGCAGCTGCTGCCATGATGCCCTGCCAGTGCGCAATTTTTTTTTCTGCCCGTTCAGTGCTGATTTTCACCACCGAGCGGGCCGCTGCCAGAGGGACGATCGCTGTCGCACCCAGCTCGACGGCTTTTTCAATGATCCAGTCCATCTTGCTACCCTCAGGCAGACCCTGAGCAAGCGTCAGTGCATGCGCCGGTTCGGCCTCACGCGGCGAGAAGGTCTTGATTTCAACTTGTGCCCGTTTTTTTTCAATCTCGCACAAGCTGGCGCTGAACTCTCCTCCCTGGCCATTAAAAACTGTCACGATGTCACCCGGCGCGAGGCGCAAGACCTGGATATGCCGCGCTACAGCCTCTGGCAGCGTGATCGTCATGCCGATTTGCATCGGTTGGTTGCAGTAAAAGCGGGGCATGGTTGAGGTGGTCAGTAAGTTCATTCGGGCGTTTCATTGCGCAAGCTTGCTGATTGTAAGCGCGCAGCGCCTGTCTGGTAAAATGCACCCTTTTTTGCGCAGGCAAGAGCGCGCTGAACTGGCTGCGCCTGCACCTGTCATTCAATCTTATCAACATGATCTCTTCTCCTACAAATAGTCAAATGGCTAACGCAATTCGCGCGCTGGCAATGGACGCGGTGCAAAAAGCAAATTCTGGCCATCCGGGCATGCCGATGGGGATGGCCGAGATTGCGGTGGCGCTATGGAGCCGGCATTTGCGCCATAACCCTGCTGATCCCAAATGGGCTGATCGCGATCGCTTCATCGTTTCAAACGGCCATGGCTCAATGCTGTTGTATGCACTGCTGCATTTGACCGGCTATGACCTCTCCATGGAAGAGATCAGGAATTTCCGTCAGCTGCACGCCAAAACGCCGGGGCATCCTGAAGTCGATATCACGCCCGGCGTCGAAACTACCACCGGTCCGCTCGGGCAGGGCATCACCAATGCGGTCGGTATGGCGCTGGCCGAATGGCTGCTGGGTGCGCAGTTCAATAAGCCGGGGCTGGATATTGTCGATCACCATACCTATGTGTTCCTCGGCGATGGCTGCCTGATGGAAGGCATCAGTCACGAGGCATGCTCGCTGGCCGGCACCTTGCGCCTGTCTAAGCTCATTGCACTGTATGACGACAATGGCATTTCGATTGATGGCAAAGTCGACGGCTGGTTCCGGGACGATACGCCCAAGCGCTTTGCATCATATGGCTGGAATGTGATTGCAGACGTAAACGGTCATGATATTGATGCGCTTGATGCAGCGATCGCCGCTGCTAAAAAGTCGGATCGTCCGACACTGATTTGCTGCAAGACCGTCATAGGCAAAGGCTCACCGAATATGCAGGGCACTGACAAAGTGCATGGCGCGGCATTAGGTGATGCCGAGATAGCTGCCACCCGTGCGGCGATCGATTGGCCGCATGCGCCCTTTGAGGTGCCTGCTGATGTTTATCAGGCATGGGATGCAAAAGCCAGTGGCAAGAAAATGCAGTCAGCTTGGGAGGAGAAATTCCAGGCTTACCGGGAAAAATTCCCAGCTGAAGCTGCACAATTTCTGCGTCGCATGAAGGGTGACCTGCCTGCAGAATTCGATCAGGCTGTTGGTGCACTGATCAAGTCGTGTGTGGAGAAAAAAGAAACGATCGCCACCCGCAAGGCAAGCCAGAATGCGATTGGTGCACTGGCACCATCATTACCGGAATTTTTGGGTGGTTCGGCCGATCTGACAGGCTCTAATCTCACCAACTGGAAAGAATGTGTGGCAGTGCGTGCAGGACAACCGGGCAACCATATCAATTATGGCGTGCGTGAATTCGGCATGAGCGCGATCATGAATGGCATTGCACTGCATGGCGGTTATATTCCTTTCGGTGCCACCTTCCTGACTTTTTCCGATTACAGCCGCAATGCATTGCGCATGGCGGCATTGATGAAGATACGCTCAATCTTTGTCTTCACGCATGATTCGATAGGCCTGGGTGAAGATGGCCCGACGCACCAGTCGGTTGAACATATTTCAAGCATGCGCCTGATTCCGAATCTGGATAACTGGCGTCCCTGCGATACAGTAGAGTCAGCCGTGGCCTGGGAGCAGGCAGTGCGCCGTCAGCATGGTCCGAGCACGCTGATCTTCTCCAGACAAAACCTGCCTTATATGGATAGAACACCGGCGCAGGTAGCCGATATTAAGCGTGGCGGTTATGTTTTAAAAGATGCAGAGCATCCGAGGGCGATTCTGATTGCGACAGGTTCGGAAGTAGAGCTGGCAATGCAATCTGCTGATGCGCTGGCTGCTTCAGGCATTGCCGTTCGTGTGGTGTCCATGCCAAGCACGGACGTATTCGAACGTCAGGATGCCGCTTATAAATCCAGCGTGTTGCAAAAGGGCGTGCCGCGCGTGGCAATCGAGGCTGGCGTGACGGATTTCTGGTTCAAGTATGTCGGCATTGACGGTGCGGTCGTTGGTATTGATACCTTCGGTGAATCCGCGCCTGCCGGCGTGTTGTTCAAGCATTTTGGCTTTACCACCGAGAAGGTCGTGGCTGCCGTCAAATCAGTTTTGGTTTGATCGGCTACGCTTAGTCATCTTATTGCAGTATTTAATCAGCATTCAGTATTTACATTCGGGAGACCAGCATGACTATCAAAGTTGCTATCAATGGCTATGGCCGTATTGGCCGTAATGTTCTGCGCGCGCATTATGAGAGCGGCAAAAAAAATGATATCCAGATCGTTGCCATCAATGATCTTGGCAATGCGGAGTCGAATGCACACCTGACACGCTATGATACTGCGCATGGTAAATTCCCCGGTACGGTCGTAGTCGAAGGTGACAACATGATCGTCAACGGCGACAAGATCCGCGTGTTCGCACAGCGCAATCCTGCCGATATTCCCTGGGGCGAGCTGGGCGTTGATGTCGTGCTGGAATGCACGGGCTTTTTCACGACGAAAGAAAAAGCCTCTGCCCATTTAAAGGGTGGCGCGAAAAAAGTCATCATTTCCGCGCCTGGCGGCAAGGATGTTGATGCAACCATCGTCTATGGCGTCAATCAGGGCACCCTCAAAGTGTCCGATACCGTGATCTCGAATGCATCCTGCACCACGAACTGCCTCGCACCGCTGGTCAAGCCGCTCAATGATCAGATCGGCCTGTTAAACGGCCTGATGACGACAGTACATGCGTACACCAACGACCAGGTGCTGACAGATGTCATGCATGAAGATCTGCGCCGTGCACGTTCAGCGACGCAGTCCATGATCCCGACCAAGACCGGTGCTGCCGCTGCGGTGGGACTGGTGCTGCCTGAGCTCAATGGCAAGCTCGATGGTTATGCGATCCGTGTACCGACGATCAATGTTTCGATTGTTGACCTGTCTTTCATTGCTGCACGCGATACGACAGTCGATGAAATCAATTCGATCATGAAGGCTGCGGCAGATGGTCCGCTCAAGGGCATACTGACTTACAACACCGAACCATTGGTATCAGTAGACTTCAATCACAATCCGGCTTCAAGCAATTTTGATGCGACTCTGACCAAGGTTTCCGGTCGTCTGGTCAAGGTGTCGTCATGGTACGACAATGAGTGGGGCTTCTCCAATCGTATGCTTGATACGACGATGGCACTGATGTCTGCCAAATAATCGGTCTCTGAGAATAGCCATGCCCTGCTAATGATCGCGTGGCATGGTTTACGAGTGAAAATTATCTGAACTTCCGGCCAGCACCAGTTGCCAGAGTTGTTTGACAGACGCTGAGGGTCTGGCCACTTTGTCGATGGCAATGCGAGCGCGATCTTTGCCTTTGAGGCGGATGCTATGCTGCATTTTTCTGAAAAGACGATAAGCATCGGCTACTTCTGTTGCCAGTTCAGGATCGATCAGGTTCAGGGTGCCAGCGAGCTTTAATAACGCGATATTGCCAATGTCTCCGGCGATCTCCGGATGGTCGCAAGCATGACGCAGTACCAGATACTGCACGATGAATTCAATATCGATCATGCCGCCTGCATCATGCTTGAGATCAAACTCGTCGGAATGATTGGGATGGGCATCATGCATGCGTTGGCGCATCGTGAGGATTTCTTTTTTCAGCGTGGTGTCTGAACGCGGCTGCCGCAAGACCTCGATACGTAAGGCTTCAAATTTTTCGCCAATTGCCGCATCACCGGCGCAAAAGCGTGCCCGCGTGAGTGCCTGATGTTCCCAGATCCATGCAGCATGTTTTTGGTATTTTTCAAATGCGGCGCACGAAGATACCAACAGGCCGCTGGCACCATCAGGCCTTAATGCGATATCAATATCAAACAAAATACCGGCGGGCGTATGGCTGGTCATCCAGGTGATAAAGCGCTGTGCGAGCTTCGCATATTGTGCAGGTGCTTCCAGGTCGTCGTCTTCATATAAAAAAATCACATCCAGATCTGACGCATAGCCTAATTCCTTGCCACCTAATTTGCCATAGGCGATGACGGCAAATCGAGGTGTCGCGCAATGGCGTGTGGAAATCGTTTGCCATGCGGCGTTCAGTGTCGCGCCCACTAGTACGTCAGCCAGTGAAGATAAATGATCTGCCAGCCGCTCGACAGTGAGCACGCCGTCCAGATCTTGTGCGAGCAGACGAAATAGCTGCGCGTGATGCAACTCGCGCAGTATGTCCATCTGCCGCTCGGTATCGCCCGGGAATGCTGCCAGCTGTCGTTCGCATTCCAGCGCAAACTGCGGCCAGTCAGGCGGGGTGTGCAGCATGGTTTCATCAAGTAATTCATCCAGCAAGACCGGATGACGGGTCAGATATTGGGATGCCCATTCGCTTGCGGCCATCATGCGTATGACTCTGAGCAAGGACTGCGGATATTCAGTTAACAGTGCGAGATAGGCAGATCGTCTGGCAATCGCTTCGAAAAAATCCATTAACCGGTTTAGCGTGACAGAGCAGGACTCGTTCGTCTGCTGTGCCAGCATGGGCAGCATTGTGCGTATCAACGCATGCAGTTGTAGCTTGCTTGCGGCAGGCAGGCTCTGCAGCCGGGAAGAATGCCAACTGGCGAGCAGGCGTTGCGCGGAGGAGTCCGGTTCATCAATGCCCAGGGTGGCCAGGTATTCTGATAAGGCCTCGGCGCTGATTTCTCCGAGATCCGGAACAGGCATGCTGTTACCATCCGCTGATGTCGCCTGTCCGGAATTTTTGTCAACAAAAATCGCGTCAAACTGTGCTGCAACCCACGACCTGACTGACTCCAGCTCCGACAGAAATGCCGTGGTATCGCTGTGCCCCATCATGCCGGCAATGATGGCCTGATCGTCGGCTGAAGCAGGTAATACGTGCGTCTGTGCATCATCCAGATATTGCAGCCTGTGCTCCAGATTGCGCAAAAAATCATAGGCATCTAATAACTGGTTGACGACCGCAGCAGAGAGCAATTTGCGTTCCGCCAAAATGTGCAGGGTCTTGCGTGTGGAGCGGTCACGTAGCGCCGGATCTCTGCCGCCGCGTATCAGCTGGAAAACTTGTGTGAGAAATTCGATTTCACGTATGCCGCCGCGGCCAAGCTTGATATTGATACTGCGTTGCGGATGACGTGTTTCTTGCCTGATGACTTCGGCGCGAATTTGTGCGTGCATATTGCGCAGCGCATTGATCGAGCCGTAATCCAGATAGCGGCGATAGACAAAAGGCCGCACGATATCTTCCAGTGTGGCGATATCTTGCACATCGCCGGTCAGCGCGCGCGCCTTGACCCATGCATAGCGCTCCCATTCCCTGCCTTGTACCATTAGATATTCTTCGAGCATCGCAAAACTGGCTGCCAGCGGACCCGAGCCGCCGTTCGGACGCAGCGCCATATCGACCCTGAATGTGAAGCCGTCTTCAGTGATCTCAGCAATGTCGGCGATGAGCTTTTTACCGAGGCGGACAAAGAATTCATGATTAGACAACTGCCGCTGGTCTGGCGAGGTGACGGCAGTTTCCCCATCTTCGGGGTAGATGAAAATCAGGTCGATATCCGAGGAGACGTTGAGCTCTTCGCCGCCCAGCTTGCCCATGCCGATGACCAGCATTTTCTGGCTGCGGCCTGACTCGGCGCCGACAGGTTCGCCGTGGAGCTGAGATAATTCGGCATGTCTGTGCGCCAGATGCCTACGGACGGCGAATGCTGCAAATGATGAAATGCTAGTCACCACCTCATTCAGATCAGCCTGTCCTGACAGGTCGCGTTGAGCCAGCGCGGAAAACAGCACATTGCGCAGGCGCCGCATGGCCGCAGGAAGGCTGACATTTTGCGCCAACTGTTGCTGTAGGAGCTGGTCAAAGCTGACGGTGGCAAGGGATAATCCAGTCAGTGCCTCCAGCTGGCTGGCCCTGGCCGGGCTGGCCTCGAGCCAGCGTTTGACGAAGCGCGAGCCATGGTTGTTGATCGTTCTGGGGTTCATGCTGGTCGTATCGATTTCCTGGCGGTCGATGCAAATGTGAACAAAGTAGTAATATCCCGGATGTAAAAATGATAAATATTTTGCTGTTTGTGCGGCAGATAATTCACGGGCTGCGTAATAGGCCTGCTTGATCGTTATATCTCATGATGCCGTAAAGTCGTCTGATGATGGAGTTGGTGAAAGTCACATTGCGTAAAGGGCAATCATAGTATGAAGTCTTTGCTATGCGAGTTGCCAGAGATTAATTATAAATTTTATTGATGTTCATCCAATCAGATAAGGCAACGCGCATCAGACAGTCTGCAACCGCAGGCTGGCTGGCTGTGCGCGCCAGCTATGCATCACTGAATCACACCACGCGCAAGATCATCAGCTGGCTGTTGATGTTGCTGTTGGTCGCATATTTTGTGTTTTGTGGCGTGTTTTTGTCGTTGCGCTATCTGGTCCTGCCGAACATTGATTATTACAAACCGAAGGTCGAACAGCTTGCCAGTCATTTCGTTGAGAGACCGGTATCGATCAATACGATAGAAGCAAACTGGCATGGCCTGTATCCGACGTTACAGCTGCGACAGGTCATCATTCATAACAACGAGGGCAATGCAGCACTGATTCTGCCGGAAGTGGATGCGACCCTTTCATGGTTTTCTTTGTTGACGGGACAGTTGCACCTGCACACCCTGGAGATCAACAGGCCTGATCTTGAGATAGAGCGCAAGCCCGATGGAAAAATTTTTGTCGCTGGCATACCCGTTGATACGGACAAGGCACATGATAATGGCCATGGCCTGGACTGGCTGCTCTCACAGCGTCAGATCGTGGTGCGTGGCGGGCTGATGCGGTGGCGCGATATGCAGCGTGATGCACCGGAGCTGCTGCTAACGGATGTCAATCTGCAGCTTAAAAATGGCTGGCGCTCCCATCATGTCGCTTTGAAGGCAATTCCTCCTGAAGAGCTTGCCGCACCGATCGACCTGCGGGCCGAGTTTACGCATCCTGCATTTGGAAAAATTTCCGATTATTCGCAATGGGCGGGCGAAATATATGTGGACTGGCGCAAGACTAGTCTGGAAGCCTGGAAAAAATATTTCGACTATCCGTATGACATCAAAGGCGGCAACGGATCAGTTCGTGCATGGCTCAATTTTGATCGTGGCGTAGTCAAAAATTTTACTGCTGATCTCGCGCTGGCAGATATTTCAGCGCGCCTGGGCGACAATCTAGCTCCACTGAATCTGGTTGAGGTCAGTGGCCGGATCTCTGCCGGCGAGATGGCGACCGATTTAAAACAGAAAATTTTTTCCTATGGCTTGCATGGCCATGTGCTCAAACTCACCAATTTTTCTCTGCGAACTGACTTTGGCACCGTGCTGCCTACGACAACAGTCAGTAGCACTTTTACTGCGCCCGGCCGTGGTCATCCGGAGCGTCGTGAAATCGAAGTGACGGAAATTGATCTGGATACATTGGCGCAGCTTGCGCGACACCTGCCACTGGCACCAGAAGAACGACGGATGCTGACAGAATTTTCTCCCCATGGTCGTTTACAAAATTTCCTGATCAATTGGGAAGGCGCTGAATTTGGCGCAGGCAAGTATCAGGTCAAGGGAAAATTTTCAGATCTTGCGCTGAAGTCGCAGCAATCGCAGCAATCGCAGCAATCGCGTCCTGTCAGCGATAAGCATGCCGCATTCGTGCTGCCGAGTTTTGACGGGTTTTCTGGTGAAGTGGATGCAAACCAAGAGAGCGGCAAGATCAAGCTCAATGGTGAGAAGTCCAATTTTTCCATGCCCGGATTATTTGCTGATTCGTCACTGGCTTTTGAAAAGCTTGCCTTGGAGGCGAGCTGGTCCAGGGATGCGCATGAGCGATTTCATATACAAGTCAGCAATATGCAGTTTTCACAGGAAGGCGTGCAGGGTACGCTTGAAGGTAAGTATGAGATACCGCTTCATGGCGGTTCAGAAAAGCTGGGTAATCTGGATTTGAAGGTCAAGGTTCCGGCCATTGAACTGACTCAGGTTGCCCGCTTTATGCCGAAGATGTCGCCAGAAGCATTGCGGCATTGGATGGCTGAAGGATTGCTTGGTGGTCAGGCCAAAAATGTTGAGGTGATCATTCAGGGCGATCTGGATAAATTTCCTTTTGAGAGCAAAAAAGATCAGAAACCTGCCGGCGTATTCAAGATCACCGGCGAAGTGGAAAACGGCAAACTCATTCCCGGCTATGAACAGCCTTCCCAATATAAACGCAATCCCTCGTGGCCGAGAATTGACGAGATACGCGGCAATCTCACGCTTGATCGTACCCATCTCGTGATGCATGCCAGCAGTGCCAGGACGAATGACCTGTTGCTTAGTGCAGTGGATGTCAGCATACCGGATTACTGGGCTGAAAATAGTACGCTGGAAGTCAGCGGTACGGTCAACGGCTCCATGCAATCTATGCTTGGGTACGTAAATTCCACACCGGTTTCTGGCTGGATCGACGGCTTTGCCGATGAAATCAAAGCCAATGGCAATGCTCGGCTAAACTTGAAAATGCAATTACCGCTCGGCGATACCGATGAAAAAATGGTCAAGGGCAGCTTGCGTTTCATGGGCAATGACATACAGCTGATGCGCAATTTCCCGATGATTCAGCAAACCCATGGCGAGCTTGCGTTTACGGATAATGGTTTTCAGCTCTCTGGTGTACAGGGTAATCTCCTTGGCGGACAGATGCAGGTCTCCGGTGGCACGCAACGCGATGGCAGTTCGCAATTCAAGATCGATGGTGCGATCAATGCCGACGGACTCGCCCGGGCCTATCCGGGTCAGGCATTACAAAAGCTGGCAAAAAAACTCACGGGTTCCATGCGCTATAACGGAACATTGCGCATAAAAAATCAGCGGCCGGAATTATTTCTGGAATCTTCAATGGCAGGTCTGGGAATAGATCTGCCTTCGCCGCTCAACAAGCCAGTATCTGATCCGCTGCCGCTGCGTGTGATCATGTCGCCGGTTTCTTCTTCTGATCAGTTAATGCAGACAGAAGAACTGCGGTTCAACCTGGGCAGAAATATCACGGCACGTTACCTGCTGCAAAAGCCGAATGCCAGAGCGGCATCCTGGAAAATGGTGCGCGGCGGCATAGGCGTCAATGTGCCTGCGCCGCAGCCTGAGAATGGACTGGCAGTCAGTCTGAATATGTCGCAATTCAATCTCGATGCGTGGCGCATTACGGCAGCGGCGCTGATGGATGATGCGCGACCGGATGCTGTCGGTAAATCATCCGGTATGGATGCAACCGCATTCGTGACGCCGGATGTATTTAATGTGCGTGCCACGGAATTGATTATTGCTGAAAAAGCCTTGAGCAATGCCGTATTAGGCGCATCACATTTACGCGCGACCTGGCTCATCAATCTGCATTCGGATCAGATTGCAGGCCACATCAACTGGACCGATCCGTCATCCGAGCGCGGTGCGGGCAAGCTGACTGCGCATCTGGTTAAGCTAATCATCCCCAAATCGAGTTCTTCGGAAGTGACAGATATTTTGAGCGGCAAGCGCAATACCGCGCAGCTGCCGGGACTGGATCTGATTGCTGACAATGTCGAACTCATGGACATCAAGCTGGGTCGACTGGAAGTCAATGCCACGAATGCCGGTTTCTCGCAGGGCCGGGAGTGGCGCATCAACCGGCTGGTCGTGACCAATCCGGATGGCGTATTGCGTGCCAGTGGCAAATGGTCGGTATCTGGCCGCGACAACCAATCCATCTTCAACTATGAACTCGATATTGCTGATGCAGGACGTTTGCTTGACCGCTTCGGTTTTGAGCGTACCGTCAAGGGCGGCAAAGGCAGCATGGAGGGCGAACTTAGTTGGAAGGGACCACCGTATTCATTCGACTTCCCTACATTGTCCGGCAATCTGAGCCTGAAAGTCTCAACAGGGCAGTTTTTGAAAGTCGAACCGGGCGTGGCCAAGTTATTGGGCGTCATGAGCCTGCAGGCCTTGCCCAGAAGGCTGACACTGGATTTTCGTGATGTTTTTTCTGATGGCTTTGTCTTTGATGTGATTTCAGGAACCGGAACGATTACGCGTGGTGTGATCAAGACAGACACATTCAAGATGCGTGGCACCAGTAGCGTCGTGCTAATGGACGGCAGTGTCGATCTCAAGGATGAGACACAAAACCTCAATGTCGTCGTGGTACCTGAACTCAATACCGCAGGTGCATCGGTGGTGTATGGCCTTGCCGTCAATCCTATCATTGGTCTTGGCGGATTTCTCGCGCAATTATTTTTAAAAAATCCGATTTCACAGGCGCTCAGTCAGGAATATCTGATCACCGGTCCTTGGAAAGATCCGGTCATCAAAAAGGTTACCACCAAGCGCAAGATCAACACCGGGCCCGCCGATGCCGGTCAGCGTGAATGACTTACACCAGGGTCATCATGTTGATTTATGGGGAGGTATTGCATGAATAAAAAGTACCAGGTCGCTGCCATACAAATGGTGTCGACACCTGAACCAACAGAAAATATGCAGCGCGCCGGCCAGCTCATACGTGATGCAGCACAATCAGGTGCACAGCTGGTGCTGCTGCCTGAATACTGGTCGGTGCTGGGCTGGAAAGATACTGACAAGCTGGGCTATGCCGAAGAGGCGGGCGCGGGCCCGATGCAGGATTTCATGCGCAACATCGCAATGGCATACGGCATCTGGTTGATCGGCGGTACGGTGCCACTGATCTCGCCCGAGCCGGGCAAGGTGCGCAATACCATACTGGTTTATGGCCCTGACGGCAGGCTGGCGGCAAGCTATGACAAGATACATTTGTTCGGCTTTGCGCGTGGCGAAGAATCCTATGATGAATCCCGCACGATAGCAGCCGGCGACAACGTGGTTACGCTGGAGATGCCGCTGGGGCGTGTCGGTCTGTCCGTATGCTATGACCTGCGTTTCCCCGAGCTGTATCGCGCCATGGGAGGCTGCTCGCTGATAGTGGTGCCGGCGGCATTTACATACACCACAGGCCGCGCGCACTGGGAAATTTTATTGCGTGCGCGGGCGATCGAAAACCAGTGCTTTGTGCTGGCCGCAGCGCAGGGCGGGCTGCACAAGAACGGTCGCCGTACATGGGGACACAGCATGCTGGTTGATCCCTGGGGGGAGATACACGCTACCCATGCGGAAGGCGAGGCGGTGGTCCAGGGCGAGATTGATGCAGCGCAGATCGAAGAGGTGAGGTTGAGCTTGCCTGCACTAAAGCACAAAAAATTATCATGATCTCCACTTTGTACTGCGCAAGCGGGGGGC